>ENA-OUNI01000050-OUNI01000050.1-human-gut-metagenome-genome-assembly--contig:-NODE-50-length-40980-cov-4.441363_pt1 | contig 40980 bp, 59 predicted proteins | sample MGYA00242499_ERZ504580 | MGnify/ENA primary metagenome ERZ504580 (study PRJEB26092, sample SAMD00036315) | human gut metagenome | host: Homo sapiens | study: EMG produced TPA metagenomics assembly of... | reverse complement strand
AAGAGGAAAAGAAAGAGAAAAGAAGGATGAAAAGGCTGTCAAGGCTGCTGTCTCTCCCCTTGTCCAACAATATCTTGACTTGAAGAAGAAGCATCCTGATGCCATTCTTTTGTTTCGCTGCGGTGACTTCTATGAGACCTACAAGGATGATGCGGTGAAGGCATCCAAAATATTGGGTATTACGCTGACAAAGAGCAATGGGCGCAAGGATGATGAAGGCAAGCCGTTGGCAATGGCAGGATTCCCATATCATGCCCTCGACACCTATCTGCCGAAGCTCATTCGTGCTGGTGAACGGGTGGCCATCTGTGACCAGTTGGAAATGCCGAAGCAGACAACATCATCGAAGCGTGGAATTACGGAGATGGTGTCACCTGGAAAAGAGACAGGAAAGCAGATGGCACAGGAAAGTCAAGAAACAGAACAACACACCAGTCTAAGGAGATAGCTTATGGGAAAGAACGCAGCGTATGCCGCACAATATGCGGAGGAAGCCAAAGAACAGATGCGGATGTATGGGATTCCTGCCTCCGTCATCTTGGCGCAAGCATACTGGAGAGCAGCAACGGACAGAGCCAACTGTCGCGCGAATGCAACAACCACTTTGGCATCAAGGCTACGGCATCGTGGTTGAAGAATGGCGGAGAGTATGGAGTCTATACGGATGATAGGCCCAACGAGAAATTCTGTAAGTACAAAAGCGTGGGTGACAGTTATGAGCATCACTCGCAGTTCCTGAAGCAGAACAAGCGTTATGCGCAGTGCTTCACGCTGTCGCCTGACGACTACAAGGGATGGACGAAGGGCATTGAGCGTGCCGGCTATGCCACGGGCGGCGGTTATGCTGCAAGTCTGCAGCGCATCATTGAAGCCAACGGACTGGACAAGTATGACAGTGAGGTGATGGCTGAGATGCGGGCAGAAGGTCGGTCGTTCGGGGTGGAGAATAATCCTCGTAGAGAAATGCCTGCTGCCCATGTACCGCAGTCTGCCGGGTATTCCTTTCCTGTGGAGCGAGAGGAGTTTCTCTTCATCACCTCGCCTTTCGGCAATCGCAGGATCCGATGGATGCCACCAAGCAGCAGATGCACAAGGGCATTGACATCAAGACGAACCATGAGGCGGTGTTGGCCACGGAGAACGGCGGCAAGGTGGTGGCGGTGAACCATAATGCGAACACGGCAGGAGGGAAATCCGTCACCGTGGAATACAGCCGTGAGGATGGCAGCAAGGTGCAATGCTCCTACCTGCATCTGTCTGACATAGCAGTAAAGGTAGGTGACGTGGTTAATGCCAGTCAGAAGTTGGGGGTGTCGGGAAATACCGGCACCAGAACCACTGGCGAGCATCTGCATTTCGGAGTGAAGAGTGTATCGGCTGACGGCTCAAAAAGGGATATGGATCCAGCCGCTTATCTGGCAGAAATCGGACAGAAAGGCAACATCAAGCTACAGGCCCTGCATAACGGCAATGACCTGTTGGCAAAATACAAGAGCAATGCGCCACAGGAGCAGAAGGTTTCGTCGGAGGACTGGATGAAGAAAATCCTTTCCTCGGAGGACAGCGGCGTGGGCATTTCGGGAACGAATGACCCTATACTCGACATGGCGATGACCACCTTCATGTCGCTGATGATGTTGGCAGCGCAGATTGACAGCAATGATGAGGAACGACAAAAAGGACTTATCTCTGCCATGGCAGCCAACCGGCTCGTAGATTTGACCTCGCTTGTTCCAGGCATGAGGCAATGCACCATTACTGTGGGTGAGAACGGCAAGACTGTGCTTCATGCAGAGAGCGGTACGGTGAAGATTGACCGTGAACTGACCTCCTCGGAGATGAACCGCCTGTCGCTCATTTTGGGCAATGCCAATCTGTCGGAAGAAAGCAAACGGACGAAGATTGCGGGAATGGTGACAGGCATCGTGGCGACACAGCAGGCTTCGCAGAACTTCGAGCAAGGGATGGAGGCTGAGAGTCAACAACAAAATCTGCAAAGGAAATGAAAAGGATAGCAAGTCATCTGTGTACATTGCTGGTGGGTATGGTAGCTGTGGCAGGACACTTCATGCTTACCCAATGGCTTTTCGGTCAGACCGTGGCCATCATCTATCTCGGCTTCCAACTTATCATAGCAGCGTGGATAGTCTATGAACTGATACGTGCGCTAGTATATGATGATTGAAAAGAGATTATTGTCATTGCTAAGACATTTCACTTGGACGATGGATATGTATAATTCAAATAGTATCGAGCAATGATCAAATGTAATGTAACAGTGTGCGGAACGGTCAGCAAGGCTGCGACCTGCCGCACGAACAAGGAGGGCAAGGCATTCGTGAGCTTTGCCATGAACGTAGTCATTCCAGCGAAGAGCGGGATTAACAAGACCATCGAGGTGTCGGTCATCAAAGATGGGACACTGACGGAGGTGGGCAGCTGCAACATCGGCGAACGCATTGAGGTAGCCGGTGTATTGGTACCAAGAAAATGGGGCGATGTCCTTTATTTCAACCTGTCGGCAAGCAGCATCAGCCACCAGCCTGACGAGGCAGAGGACTGCATCAAGGGCGTGATGGAGTTCCGCGGCAAGGTGGGCAAGAGCATTGAGGACAAGACGGACAAGAATGGTGTGCCGTACTGCCAGTTCTCCGCTTTCAGCGCAGAGAAAGTACAGGACGGATTTGAATACATCTGGGTAAGTTTCTTCCTATTCGATGGCAAATGCGAGGCATGGCTGCAACCAGGCGTGAAAGCGAACATCAAAGGGGCATTGTCTGTCAGTGTCTTCAATGACAAACTGGACTTCTCCTGCCGAGTGTCTGAAATGAGCGAATATGTTCCGCAGCCCTATAATGGTTAATTGACTATGGGAAAGCCTTATGCTAAGGAAGGTCCGAGTGCCGAAGACAAGGCACTCGACCTGTTTGCCGATATGATGATTGAGCGTATTCAGTCGCTGTCGGGCAAAGACGGATGGAAAAAGCCCTGGTTTACTGAAGGTGCGTTGCAATGGCCGAAAAACCTGAACGGACGAGAATATAATGGCATGAACGCTATGATGTTGCTCCTGCATTGCGAGAAGGAGGGTTACAAGATTCCTCGCTTCTGTACCTTCGACCGCATACAGCAGTTTAACAAAACTGGCAAGAAAGACGAGGAACAGAAGCCCCGTGTGTCAGTACTGAAAGGTGAGCATTCTTTCCCCGTGATGCTCACCACGTTTACGGTGGTCAATAAGGAAACAAAGGAACACATCAAGTGGGAGGACTACAAACTGCTCTCTCAGGAAGAGCGCGAAAAGTACAATGTATATCCAAAGCTTCAGACTTACCATGTCTTCAATGTGGCGCAGACCAACCTGAAGGAGGTCAGACCAGAGTTTTGGGAGAAACTGGAACAGGAATACTCGATGCCCAAGGTAGAGAAGGACGAGCAGTTTGCCTTTGAACCCGTGGATAGGATGATAGCGGACAACCGTTGGATATGTCCCATCAAACCGATGTTCGGTGATTCCGCCTATTTCTCCATCAGCAAGAATGAGATTGTGATGCCTGAGAAAAGGCAGTTCAAGGATGGGGAGTCTTTCTACTCGAACCTTTTCCACGAGATGGGACACTCCACGGGTGCGGAGGGACAGTTAGACCGCATCAAGCCCGCTACCTTCGGCTCGGCAGAGTATGCACGCGAGGAACTGGTGGCAGAACTGACGGCTGCGCTGACCGCTCAGCGGTATGGCATGACAAAGCATCTGAAAGGAGATTCGGCTGCCTATTTGAAGTCTTGGCTGGATTCGCTGAAGGAGTCGCCGCAGTTCATCAAGACCACGCTACTCGATGTGAAAAAAGCTACCTCAATGCTCACGCAGCATATCGACAAGATTGCTATGGAGATAGACCAGGAGAAAAAGGCTGAGCAGGAAAACGGGCAAGGGAAAAGTTATCTATCCATAGATGACGGCGACCATGCAGTCTTGGCATATAATGGTTCTGCTGTATATATCCAGCATCATGAGAAGGAGGACTCTGTAAAGATTGCTGTGCCGACGAGTAACGGTCTGGAAGTGAAACTCTCTGTTCCTTACGACCACGGCAAAGACCTTGACACCAATTATCAGGAGCTTTTGCCCAGTACAAAAGCCTGACAGAGCCTTCACAATCGAAAGAAAACGTCTATTATGCCTCCATCGCCTATCTCCAATCAACGGATGACACATCGGAACTGGATAAGCTAAAGGAGAAAGGTGACTATCAAGGACTGCTGACGCTTGCCAAGGAATACTATGACGGGAACGGCATGGACGAGGAGCAGACCTACAGGAAGCCGTGCCAGAACAGAGGCGATGACCTGCTAATAGAGGACAAGGACTTTGCAGTGGTCTATAACGGGAGTGTCGGCGGTACGTATGAGGTGTTCCTGAAGCATACGGAGCAAGAAGTGCGTGACCATATCACTCGCTATGGCATAGGACGTGCCAGTGAGGACGTGAAGGCTGTGGCGAGGGAGATGACCGCCGAAGAGTTTTCGGAATTGGCGCAGCGAAAAATGCCGATATTCCAAATGCCGAATGGTGGTTTGCTGAACCTGCAATATAACAAGGATAAGGATAGCCTGGATGTGGGGACTGTGACCAATGCAGGACTCTCTGTGAAGCATACCTTCCCTTTCAGCCACAACCATTCTATGGACGCAAACATCAGCTCTGCGTATGAGCAACTGCTTGACATGGAGGAGTACCAGAAGGAAGAGGTACAAGAGGAGCACGTTGCCAAGTCCGCTTTCCGAAGATGAGAGTAGTATCGTAGTATATACTAATCGTAGGCTTTACTACTCATAGTAGGTACTAACAATAGTCAGCCGCAAGGAGTAATGTCCCTGCGGCTGATTTAATTTGGGGTCATTCCATATTATGAAGGAATGCTTGTAAATCCTCGTCTGGAATGCTCTTCAGTTTCACCGGCTTGAAGCCGTCCAACTGCTCCACTTGAAATATCTCGTCCACTCCATATTTGGAGCCATCCACCTTTACGCTCTCCATTTCATTGACGGAGGTATAGCCATACTCCGTTTCATGCAGACCGCATACGATGGTGAACAACGTGGTGTCGTTACCTTCCGGCTGTCCTTCAAGTACGAACCAACGGACGTGTCCGATGAAGAATATTGCCACACAAACGGCATCCTTGCCTTTGCCGTCCTGTGAATACAGAGGATAGGATTTCAGTATCTCCTCCAATACGGGTGTAATCAATCTGCTTGCCATAGTCAATCGTTGTTAAGTGTTCTGTAATACATTCTGTTCTCTACAAGGTGTTCGATGGCCTCTGCTGCCAATCGGCACACCCACTCGTCACGCTGGTCATAACGACCTTTTTGATAGTCGTTGGCAAGGCGTTCCAAGAAGGCAAACACCACCTTGCCCTTTTCGTTGATAAGATAGCGATGGTCATCTGCAAGGGCATTGCCTACCTTGGCGGCTGACCCCATCTGACCGTTTACGAACCGTGAGAAGCACTCGACAAATGCCTGCTCGTTTTCTGATAATCTGTGTAATTCCATACGCAAAGAAATTATTTGTTCAACTTGTTTTTCTTCCCTCCTTTTGAAGCCTTTCGGCTCCTCTTGTCGGGAACTGATTTTTCGTGCATCAAAAGACTGCGGAATGAGGGCGATAAGGCAAGAAAACAGACGGAGGAGTTAATGAAATACCCAAATCTTTGATTTGCGGAAAGCTGTCGTTCAGTCCTCTGCCTGTTAGCATGGCGGTACTTGACCATTCGCCCGGGCAGTAACTTTGCAAAGAAAAATGGGCATCGGCAAGTGGAATAGACACTACAAAACAGGAAAATCATTGATTTTTAGTGCATTTTTCTTTATTTCTTTCTTTGATTTAGGATAAAATATATAACTTTGCCTCCGAAAAAGTGTCACAAGTGACAGTTTTTCGTAAAATATGATAGTAAACAGATATAGATACATAGAACAGTTGAGCCGTTCAAAGAACAACGGGCTCATAAAGATAATCACAGGATTGCGACGTTCAGGCAAGTCGTTCCTTCTGAAGAAACTCTTTCATCAGCATCTATTGGATGAGGGCGTGAGAGAAGACCATATTCTCGTCATCGACATGGAGAGTAGGAAGAACAGAGAGTTCAAGAACCCGGACTACCTGTTGGACTGGGTGGAAAAGATGATGATTGACTATGAGACTTATTATATCATCATCGACGAGGTGCAGGAGGTGGAAGACTTTGTAGAGGTGCTCTCTTCCTTGTCAGTTACCGAAGGGGCGGATGTGTATGTCACAGGCTCCAACTCGCGTTTCCTGTCCTCTGACCTGGTGACGGAATTCCGAGGCAGAGGTGACGAGATACATGTGTGGCCACTATCCTTCAAGGAGTTCATGACGGTGTATGATGGTTCGAAAGAAGACGGTTGGGCTGAATACAGACTGTACGGAGGTTTGCCGCAACTACTTACACAGGTTGGGGATGAGAAGAAGGCTGATTTCCTGCGTCGCCTTTATCGCACGGTATATCTACGTGACATCTACGAGCGGAACAACATAGAACTGAGACCTGAATTTGAAGAATTGTCGAAGACCGTAGCATCCAGTATAGGAGCACCTGTCAATGCACTGAATATAGCCAATACGTTCAAGTCCGTAAGCAATGTGCAGAGCATAACCGACAAGACAGTGTCGGCTTATCTGGAATATATGCAGGATGCTTTCCTTATCGAAAAATCCGAAAGGTTCGACATCAAAGGACGGAAATACATAGGTTCGTTGTCCAAGTATTATTACCAGACGTAGGTCTGAGGAATGCTATTCTGTCGTTCCGTCAGAGCGAGCCGACACATATCATGGAGAACGTCATCTACAATGAGATGCGTATGCGAGGATGGCTCGTGGATGTGGGTAACGTCTATCATCGAGTGAGGAATACGGAAGGAAAGCAGCAGAGGGTGACATTGGAAGTGGATTTTGTCTGCAACAAAGGGAGCGAGCGGATCTACATCCAGTCGGCGTGGCGTATGCCCGATGCAGAAAAGATGGAACAGGAGAAACGGTCGTTGCGTCTTGTAGATGACTCTTTCCGCAAACTGCTGATCGTGGGAGAACATACCAAGCAGTGGAGCGACGAAAACGGCATACAGATAATGAGTATATATGACTTCCTGCTTGACTGGTCAAGTACTGAGAAACACGGATAAAAAAAAGATATGCGCATAGAATATGCGTTAATACATATATGATTAAGGGAGGGCCTATCCATCACGGACAAGCCCTCCCTTTCTAAAATTTATCAATGAAAAAAAAGTTTTAGTGCTCTTGTTCGGAGCTGTATGTCTGGCTATAGATACAGCAGGATTCTGGTATGGCGGTTCGCCTCATTGGGCGAGTAATCGTCAATGCCGCCATCGAAAATCTGAGAGATGGTGCCATTTTCCATACCACGTTTCATCAGTTCCTCTGCAATGAATCTGGCACGGGAACGGCTGAGGTTATCATTGATGGCTTCACTGCCTGTGGCACTGTCGGCAGCGCCGATGACCTTAACTTTCAAGCCATATTTCTTGGCGATGCGTGCTACTTCGTCGAGATTGACGAGCTGTGACCTGTTGAGCAACCTGTCAGTGCCAAGTTCAAAGAAGAAATAGATGGGCGCACCTATGCAAGCCTTTCCTGAGTGGATGAGCGATAGGTAATCGTCTTCCGGCTCACCTTCAGCATTGCCATATTCTTCTGTACAAGAGGCGGACTCCATGACCTTTGTCTTTTGACCATTACCATACTTGTCTCTCATTCTTGCACGCAGCGAGTTGAGACCGCTGTAGTCGTTTCGAGGATAGCCATTTGTGACGGAAGAAGCGGCATCGTCAGAAAAGAGGTGGCCGTACTTGTCCAGAAGTCCCTCGATGGCAAGAATCTTGCGCAGCTGCTCCAGAGTCTGACAATCTCGATCGTGCTGGGCGTGATAGCGGCTGTTGCTGTCAGAAAGGGATGAGGCGTATGCCGAAAGCCATTCGTTCTGTGCGATGTACGGGCGAGCGTCTATCACTCGCTTCCAGCCAGTCTTGCCGATGCGGACAGAGAGGCCGAGGGATGCGGACAGCAGATGGTCGCCAAGGCGGTGTGCCTTGCCATAGCCGTCAAAATCCTGCATGGTGGTCATGTTGCCTATCTCTGCCGTAACAGCAATGCGTGGGGAGAGATGATACTGCCCCTGTATGCCGTAGGAAATGGCAAAGGGCTTGTGGGCATTCACCTTGTTGTGCAGCATACCCACGCCCACGTATGGAATGACACTCCATCTGGCAAGAGTGTGTACATCGTCCTTGTAGAGGTTGCCGAGGACATTCCACATGAAATCAGCACGCAGGTACTGGTAGTCCTGCGAGGAGTTGTTGCAGTCGTTGAACTGCATACCGCCATAGTTCAGACGACCGCCGACGGAAGGTGTGAACCATTTGCCGATCGACACGGAGAATGCCGGTTTCATGCGACCGAATAGGTCGTTGCATCCGAGCGGTTTGCCGAGGAAGACCGTAGTTCCTCCTGCCGCTTGGACAAACCAGTTGTCCGTCCATGGCGAAGCTACCAATGCCCCTTTCATGTAGGAAGGTTTAAGCGGACGAAGCATACCGTCTGCCGAAAGTCTGCATACAACGGTGGTGGTGTCCGCCGTGCGGTGATAGTCTTTGGCTTGCGCACCCAATGAAAGGGCGAAGCCAAGGGATAGAATAAGTATTTTTCTCATGTTGTTCAATTTAATCTGGTGAATACTATAACAGGTGATACGTGACAGTGCCGCTTATCGTTTCTTCCTTTTGCCGGAAGAGGGGCGCATCATGCGTGCAGCTTTCATCATGCAACGGCGTGCCCAAGCGCGTTCATCCTCGTCATCGTCACGTCCCCATTTGAGGTCGGACGAACTGCCGCCACCGCCATGACCTTCGGCAAAGGTGGTGGCATCATCGACGTAGCCGAGGAATAGAAGCGTGGCACAGTACATCACCTCCGTTCCATTCTCCGCAAAGGCCTGAAGCAGGGAACCGTCAAACACGTCCTTGCCCTCATTGGAAAGCCGTGCCACACGTTCGGAGAACTCGCTGACCATGTTTTCGAGAAGGGCATTTCTGAGAACGGTGTCCGCACCTTGTCGGATAGTATCGGAATATCTGTGTGCCTCCTGCCGCAACTCCTCCGTGCGCTCCTTCATGGCGGTCATCTCCTCACGCAGGGCATCGAGCTTGCGGTCAGCCTCTGAGAGCTTCTCCTGCTTGTCGTCCAGTTTCGACTGGATAGCGGACAGTTCCTGCTCCAGCTCTTGGACTTGCTGACGGAGAGCATCAGGATTGTCGTGACCTGCAAGAATCTGCCGATGCAATTCAGCAAGTGCCGCCTCCTTCTCAGCCTTCTCCTGCAAGAGGTTGTTGACCATTGAGGTGAGTCCTTTTACTCTCCGCTCTGCCAGACGGATGTCCGATTGGAGCGAGGCGAGTGTCCGCTGATGGGTGGCGACGGACTGCTCAATGGTGGTGCACTGTTCTGACAGCTGGCGGCGGTATTCTTCGGTGGTGCGGTGGCGTGCTCCCGTCTCTGAGACGGAAGTTCCGCGCTCCATGCCCCAACGCTTGTTGACATCGGCAAATTCGCTGTGCAGGGCTTTCATCCTGGCAGAAAACTCGTACTTGTCCTTTCCGGCGAATATCTGTTTGTATGCAAACTTGCCGTCCTTGATTGGCAAGAGGGTGCAGTGAACGTGCGGATTGGTTTCGTCCAAGTGTAAGATGAAAGCGACGATGTTCTCCTCACCGTATTTGTCCGCAACAAAGCGGTAAACATCCTTTGCCCATTCCTCAATGTCCTTGCATCGGGTTAGATGCGAATTGTCCGCTCCGTGAGTGAGATTCACCTTCTGGTCACCGAATGCCAATTCTGTCATACGTTCTCGTGAGCCTCCGAAGATGAAATTGACCACTGTGCGGAAGCGTGGCTCTGCCAGTCCCTCGTTGGGGTCTTTGATTCCACGGCTCCGCAGGATGTCTGCCATGCGCTCCGGGATGCTTCGGCTCTTGTCTATAGGACAAACCTTGCCGCCCCGAACCTCGAAGTTGAGCCGCTCACGGCTGCGGTCGTAGTTGCCTGTTGATTCAGCGGATCCCCAACCCTTTTCCGTCCAACGGCGTTGGTGCTCGTTGCTCTGTGCTGTGGTGATTCCCTTAGATGGTCGGAAATCCATAACCTGTTTTGGTGTTGCCATAACCTATTTCCTTTTATGTGTGTACAACTCTCCTGTCTCCAGCTTGCTGCTTGTAAGGACAGCCTCCCGATGGTCGGAGACCAAGAGGGGTATTAGGCTACCCAAATTCCCTCATTTCCGACCAACGGGCAAGCCCGATTATTTTACAGCAATGGCAGACGTGTAAACACTGTGCCAGTAGAAAAGAAGAAGCGTTGTACGGTGATTATTAGAGGTTAATACAGCCTTTTGATGGACAGGAGCCCTCTTGGTTGGCTACAATGGCAAGGAACGGTCGGCAGAGTGACTGAAACTGTGACTTGATGGCTGCGCTTTCCTGATGCAAGGCTGGTGAGCTGCCATCCAATGCCAATTCTGATATTGCCTTTGCCGCCTCGATGAATGAGAGCCAGTCTCCTCCCAGGTCTTTGTAAAAGAAGGGAAGAAGGGAGGTAACGAGGGCGTTATCTGTTTCCTGCGAAAGCACCTGATGGAAGGTGGCTTCGCAGACAGCTGTGAGTGCAGTCATACAAAAGGCGTGTCCTACAGATTCGGGAATGTTTCTTCCGCATGGCACCTTGCCAATTGAATTGCCATTGTCGCTTTCTGCAAGATAATGGCTACTTCCTCTGTTGCATCTTCGTAGAGTTGTTCACATTCCGAGGCGCAAGCCGATGCGGACATCTTGCCGCTTCGCCATTCGTCCAATGCGGTACACATCTTCTGGCGGAACACATCCAAGGCTGCGTCAATCGGAGAAACGGCAGGTGTCTCAGCCAACATCGGGATGGTGATGATTTGGCTCTTCGTGAGACGGGTGACGGAAATCTGGTTCATCTTCTCCAACTGCTCGATGAAGGTGCGGACAGTGGCGCGGTGCCAATGCCAGCATCCTGCCAGTTCGGTAATGGTGATTACAAACTGCCCGTTGGACAGGCTGAACTCCTGCTTGCACAGATCCTTGGGGATGTACTGTACAGAAGCCTTGTCTACAAGGTCAAGGTAGGCTTCGAGCTTCGACAGCCTTATCCCGGACCTCTCTTTCAAGAACTCCAACAGGGACATCCGTTCAGACATCTTGCCGGAACTCGTTCTATGTTTCTGTTTCTTCATTTCAATAATCTGTTTGGTGAATACTGTTGTTTGTCGCCAGCTCCATTATACAAAAGGAACGGCATGATACAGGTGATACTTAATAGTAGTATATGATGAGCATTTCTGTGTCTTCGAGGAGCATCTTGCGGTCAGCCTTGTTCTTCCACAGCGATATGACTATGCGCGAGGGATAGAACAGTGATGCCAGAAGGACAAAGGAGATGGTGACAGCAAGCGTGAACAGATGAGGAGTGAAGACAAACACCACTGCCGCCAACGCGGCGATGCAGAAGGGTGTCCGCTCCTCGTGCAGACGCTGTAGCCACCTCTCCACATCCATAAAGACAAAGAATATGGCAAACGCTATGGTGGAAGCCACTACGCCTATGTCGTTATAGTGTACACAGAGGTAGAGGAAGTGGAACACGTACAGCAGGATGAGCAGCATCAACCGGTAGAGCTTCCTTGCTGTCACAAGCGCGGTCATGCGCAGATAGAACCGTGTCATAAACTGTCTGCGGCTTCTGTGCAGAATCATCGTCACAAAGAAGAACGCTGACATCAGGATGAGAAACAGTATCTTACTTGTCATAATATGTATAGCATGTGAATAATGGAAGTGGACTCAGGTCGGGCTGGACGACACCGTGTGTGGCAGTGGATATGATACGCTCCACATCCTCCAGTGTCAGTTCTCCCTTGATTATTCTCTGACGGAAAGCTCCGTCGGTTGTCCGAAGGCTCTTGATAGCCTGTTCCAAGTCGTACTCGGCTATCTGCCACACTTGCCCTCTCGTGTAGGGGAAATGATGGTGGATGGCCTTGACCACAAGCACACGGCTGAGGATGTCGGTCATTCTGCCGTTCCTGACTATCGTGTGGTTGCGGACAGTGGCGATGCTCTCAATCTCCAGCCATGTGCGGTGACGGTCGAGAAGATGGATAATCTTCATGTAAAGCGTTTCCTTCATCAGATGGTCGGGAGCTTGTGGCATGACTTTGGCCTTTGTTGTGGACAACAGAATGGAGCGTTGTTGCGGTAGAACAGGACTGTCATCTGGCAAATGTAACTTTCAAATGAAGTCGAGCAGGACTTCCTCCTTGGGCTTCATGTATTTGAAGAACCCGTTCTTGCAATGCAGACTGAGGTCGAGGCATACATCTGCCGACATGTGCTCCAGCGAGTCATAGATGGTCACTTTTATCTGGCTGACCATGCCACGCTCATCTGTGGAGCCGTTGACCTTGAACATCCGTCCGAAAGAAGGGTTGGAATAGGCACAGCAGCTGTGTCCGAACTCCGTATGACGGCTTGGAATGTGGTGATAGAGGATTATCATTTCCATCTCGTCTTCGAGCATATCCATCACCTCCTCTATCGTGAAAGGGGTGTTCAACTGGAAAGTAAGAAGCACGTAATCGTCATACTTGACAGGCTTCTCCATCTTGCGCTTGTCCAGCAGTTCTGGCAACTGCAAAGGCACGACGGCAAGGAAATCATCGCAAAACTGTTCTAACATAATCGTATTCTCTGTTTGGGGTGTTTATAATCTTGTGACATAAATCTTCATCATGAGCATGGGCATATCCGACAGGCGTTGCTTGTCGAGGTGCAGTTTCTTGGCCAGACCGTCCATCTCCTTGGGGAGCGCATCGGCTATTTTGTAGAGGTCTGCCTTGTCCTTGTCGGAGAGCACGCTCACGGAAAGGTCATCCATCGTCATGAACGGCTGCATCATCATCAGGAGGTAGGCGTGCATGGTGTGCTCGTCCTTTACCCTGCCACTATTCAGATCCTCGATAGCCGCTTGTGCGTTGCGCAGCAGACGGTGGTTGGTGCGCATGGAGAGGTATATCATTGCATCCTTGTGGGACAAATCCTTGCGGTCGGCGGCACGGAGTATCTCCCGACAGCAGTGTTCGGTGTTTCGTCTGATGTCACCGATGTCATCGTCAGCAAAATCCGGCAGGTATTGCAGGAAGGATTTGAAATACAAATGCTCTTCCTTGATGAAAGCGAGCAGGTCTTCCTTGCCGTGAATGCCTTGCTTGGCGGATTTTTGCAGGAACAGCAGGTAACGCTTCAGTACCGCCTGTTTACCACCTTTATTATATATAGGCAGGCTATCCAAGGAAGCGAAGAATGGCTGTGCTTCCTTCACGGCTTGCTGTAGTTCCTCATCACCAACATGGGAAGAGGTCTGTTCTCTGAGATAGAGCAGGTCGTGAAAGGTGCGTTGCTTAGACATCGCCATACGGCACAGCTCGATGTGGATGGAGTCGTTCAACTCATGATATACCGTGAACGGGTATGAGTGGGCTTTCCTGACAGTGTCACGTGAGATGCACGATGTCACGGAATCGTCCAACACGCGCCATTCGTTGACAATCTTAACTAATGTCTGAATTGAGACCTTGCCGTTCTGTCGAAGAGTGGTCAGAAAGCCATGATACTCTCTGATGGCTTCATCGCTCGAATGGAACGACTTCGTGCCGTTTCCGTCTGAACATGCTGTCAGCATGACTACGGCAAACGCAGTGGCAATACAAATGGCAAGTCTGATACAGCCATGCGAGTTTGATTTTGCATTATGCAATATTTGCTTCATGCAATGGAGGTTGGTTTGTCCTCCGAAAAGTTGGGTTTCATATTTCATTGTTGTCATTATTTTGAGTCTGATTTTGAAATTGACGGTGCAAAGTTAATGCGTTTCAGCGATATATTTGCAAGAATGACAGTAAGTTTAATCTTATTTGTGTATCATACTTGCGAGTATGATTTTCAATGAAATCAAGTGAAAAGAAAATGGCAAATTATCGTGTTTAAGTATGATTTTTCGTTCAAGTATGATTGTTTCTCGGAAAATAGTGTACCTTTGCACTTGATTTCATTTAATAGCGTACAACAGTATGGCAAAAGTAGGTTACATCTTTATCGCCACCAATGGCGAAGAGTATGCAGAAGACAAGGCTTGGATGCAGCAATACGGCTGTGTTCAGGTGATAGAGGAACTGTCCGAACACGAGAGCTGCGCCCGATGTGGAAGCAGCTCATATCGAGTCTGGAGCGCGGCGACGAGCTGGTGGTGTCGAGGTTCAGTAACGCACTGCGTGGCACCCGTGAACTGGCTACATTCATAGAATACTGCCGTGTGAAGGTGGTTCGCATCATCTCCATCCAAGACCGCATCGATACGTTTGACGAACTTTTCCCCGACACCAAGCCCTCACAGGTCATCCGTATGTTCGGGTCACTCTCTGAGGAGTGTGCCGTGCTGCGCAAGGCATCGGCACACATCATCCATCTGCAACAGAATATCCGGCCGCCCAAGAAGTCGGAAAGGGCACTGTCGAAACTGGAGCGTGAGAAGAATATCGTGAACATGTACAACGAGGGGCACAGCATAGATGACATCTTTGCCATCAGCGGCTTCACAAGCCGAAGTTCCGTGTTCCGCATACTCAACAAGCATGGTGTGACGCTGAACCGTGGACCTCATAGTGGACCGCTGAAGAAAAGGAATAAAGAATAAACAAAAAACAGATACAATGAATAAGACATTCAACATCTACTGTGATGAAAGCACCCACATGGTGCATGACGGTCATCCCTACATGCTTTTGGGATGTACAAGTATAGCATACACACAAATCCGCATGGCAAAAGATGCCATAAAAGATATTAAGAAGAAGCACGGCTATAGTGATGAGCTGAAATGGACAAATGTCCACGAGGCCACGTATAAAGTCTATGCAGAGCTTATAGACTGGTTCTTTATGAATGACATGGAATTTAGGGCTGTGGTTGTTGACAAGAGTCAGATTGACGAGAAACGAGAAGACTATACGTTTAATGATTTCTACTTTCGCATGTACTACCAATTGCTGCATCACAAGATGGACATGGATTATACATATAACATATATATGGATATCAAGGACACATGCAGTAGCGATAAGCTGGAGAGGCTCAGAAAAATAATGGAATACAACTCTTCCATTGGCAGGTTTCAGTTTATACGTTCACACGAAAGTGTCTTCATCCAATTGGCAGATGTTCTAATGGGAGCCATCAACTACAACCTTAGATATGAAAAGGGAGAAGTTGAAGGAAGGGTGAGAGCCAAAATGAAGCTGATTGAAAAGATAAAAAAACACAGTAATATCAGTCTCAACACCACAACTCCCAAATTTAGAAAGAAGTTTAATTTGTTTTTTATCGCACTGAAATAGCCAATGAGCAGTTTGAATATTATCAAGAAATACCCTGAGCTGCTGGAACTGGCATATCTCAGTGAACGAGAAAGAGAGCATGATCTTCATGCAATATTCAAGCGTGATATAGAAGATAACTGTCAATTCTCATTCAGAGGGTGGCGCATCTATCCTATAAAGACAGATGGCGAGATTGACATGGCAAGATTGTTCAAGCATCTTACCTGTGAAGAAATCATGGTTGAGAACGAAGACGGTACGACTTATCCAAAGCGAGTATTCGAGATGGCTCGTTCACAAAGGCTTCATTGGATAAATCACCATGTGAGAGAATTGACACCAGACAATCTGGATGTATTTACCATAGAAGAGAGGGACGGCAAAAAGCGTAAGGTCAAGAAAACATACATCTATGATAAAGTGGAAAAGTATGTTATTGTCTTGGAACAACAACGTAGCAACGGATTCTATCTGTTGACAGCATACCATCTTAACAAAGAGTATGGACTAAAGGCTTTGGAAAAGAAGATGAAAAAGAGATTGCAGACACCACTATAAAACGCAAGACCCGAATTGCATCAAAGGCAACCGGGTCTCGAAACTCCTTCTATCTATAGATGAGCGCTGCAAAGGTACGAATATTCTTTGAAATAACGAAGGTTTTTCATTGAATTCTTCTCGATTTTAACATTTGCAGGGCAGTATTGTAAGATAACAGGAAAGAAAATAGCATAATTTTACAGAAAATCGTAATGGAAACATTCAAAGACGTTATATCAAGTGACCAACTTGTCTTGGTCGATTTCTTCGCCACCTGGTGCCAGCCATGCAAGATGATGCACCCCATCCTTGAGCAGGTGAAGGAAGTGTTGGGTGACAGAATCCGCATCATCAAGGTAGATGTGGACAAGTATGGGGTGACTGCAAGTCAGTATGGCATACAGTCTGTGCCCACATTGATGCTGTTCAGACGCGGCGAAGTGTTGTGGAGGACGAGCGGTGTGATGCAGAAATCAGAGTTGCTGGCAACGATTGACCCGTTTTTAAGATAAAAGAGCAGAAATGTCAAAATCTAAATTAAAGTCTGTCCTCATGTCCATGGACAAGAGTGAAATAATAAAAATGGTATTGGAACTTATTCTGCACGGAAAGAGGCAAAGGAATATCTTGACTTCTATGCAGAGCCGAATGAGGGCCAGAAGCTGGAAGAGTATAAGCACATCATACGGGAAGAGTTCTATCCGAGCAGAAACAGAGAGCCAAAGACACGCTTCTCAGTGTGCCGCAAGGCATTGTCCGACTTCAAGAAACTGAAGCCTTCGGAAGATTCAGTCGCAGAATTGATGGTGTTCTATATGGAGAATGCCTGTCAGTTCACTTATGACTATGGAGACATGTGGGAGCAATTCTATGATTCTGTTGAGAGTAATTTCGACAAGACATTGCGCCACATCGTGCTTTATGACCTTTGGGACAAGTATGATTCCCGAATCAAGCAATGCCTTCGTTGGGCAAGCCCTTGTGGATGGGGATTTCCTGACGCACTGAATGATATGTATGAGGAAATGAAGGCGCAAAATGAGGAACTCCGAAAGAAATACAGGAATTTCAAGATGCCCATCAACGCTGATTATTAAACGAATATACTCAAATGGGGAAACCAAAGAAAAAACATAAGAAAGCGAAACAACTGCCCTTAAGCAAAGAAGAGCAGATTTTTCAAGCGGCAAGAGACCTTGCAGCTGAAATTGGCATATCCTATTCTGAGGCATTAGGGTTTACTTTGGGCATAAAGGACGTAACGTATGGTTGGGAAGAAGACTATACGGAAGAAGAGTTTCAGGCACTGATTGACCACGCTGTGGGAGACACTGATTATGAGCACACCCTCTATTGAATCATCTACACGAGAGGAACGTTTGGATTACGTTCTGAATGAATGGAGATGTCTGCACAACTGTGAGCTGTGCGGTAAGTGCCATATTCTGAAAGGCAGAAGCGAAGAAATACTCTATGCAGACTATATAGACGGCAAGCGGTCATATATGGATATAACATTAGAAATCAGAAGCAACAGATAATGATGTCACAGAAATACATATATCCATCGTTGTTCCAAGAGGAAGAGCCGCAAGAAAGCGTTCCTGGTGATAAGAAAGAGTATGACCTGACGAATCTCTTTGAGAGATTGGCAAAGTCTGATTTTCGCAGCCGGTTCCATCTGTCCAAGCAAGACAGGGAGTATGTAATGGAAAAGGGATTGCCGACGATACGAAAACACGCAGAGGACTTTGTGGCAAAAAGACTTGCTCCGGCTGTCATACCGAACGACGGCAAGCAGACTCCCATGCGTGGGCATCCTGTTTTCCTGCTCAACATGCCACTGGCTGTTGTTGCCGGGGATGCTTCTTCAAGTGGCATCACATCTCAGCAGGCAGGGCACTGACCAAGGAAGAACAGGAATATGCTGTTGCCGTATTGATGGCATGGATTGAAAAACAGATGAATAAAGGATGAAGATAGAAGAAGCCATAGTATATGTGATGGTAAAGCGAAATGGCGGCATGACAACCGACCAGATTGCCGATGCCATCAATCGTCATAGGCTGCACCTGAGAAAGGACGGTCAGCCTGTGACAAGCAAGCAGGTGTATGCAACAATCTGCCGTTTCCCTGAAATGTTCACAAAAGAAGCTGGCAGAATCATGTTAATGATATGACGTAACGATATGACAATAGATACAACCAACATGTGCTCACACCTTCAGAAGAAGTTGTTTGAACCAGAAGGTGTGTATTATCCTATATGGCAAGCCATGCAGGATGATGAGACCTTGACAGCAGTGGTACGAAGCAGACAGCTGCACATCTACAGAAACGGGAAGAAAATTCTCGTTCTGGCAGGTAAGGCACAACCGAAGATTATAAGGGAAGACAAAATACAAGAGTTAATAACAAGATTATAAACAAAACATCAAATCATCAAAACAATGGACGCAAAAGAAAAAGTATTGGCAACAATGAAAGAGGCTGGTCAGCCTCTCAACGCAGGTAAAATCGCAGAACTCAGCGGTCTCGACCGCAAAGAGGTAGATGCAGCCATGAAGCAGCTGAAAGCAGAGGGTGCAATCGTCTCTCCTGTGCGTTGCAAATGGGCACCTGCAGAGTAAGGTTTATACTGCTGTCTTGAAATATAGGCAGCAGTATCTTTATTTTTATCAAAATGTTAAGGTGAGGAATCTGAATATCCTTGCCTACGGACACAATTATCCGCTGCATCTTTTTGGGGTAAGGTGCAGACGTATGGCTGTCAGCGTATCTTGGTTTAAAGACGCTTAGCGGTCACGGCGGAAGTCGTTTCGTCTCTCTCCGCCGAACAAAGCTCTGAGCACATTGCCCAAAGCTCCGAACACGAAGTAGCAAACGATGATTGCAACAATATCGTCCATAAGCATTTTCTGTTTTATGGGTTATACACTATTATGAAGATTCACTATGTCCAATCCCTGCCTCTTGGCTTCTCTGACGGTGTAGAACGTGCCGCCCTTGGGATTGCCATCGAAGTAGGCTATGAGACGTGAACTGCGGTTGACCATATAGTCGTTGCGCCTCAGAAGGCAGCCATTGTAGTATTGCTCGCTCAATACGACCACGTCATCCACGATGCGCAGGATGGCATCATACTTGGCTTGCTCTTCCTTGCTCCACCGGTCAGACTGACCACGGAACGGCACAACGGCTATCACCTGCAAGTCCTTCAACTCGCATTGCAACGAAAGGGCGGCTTCTGCCGCCAGCAGGTCAAATCCCATTGCCATGCCACAATAGAAATACCGGTAGCGTCGGCATACGCCTTGGCTATCTCCGATTTGAGACATTGCTTCAACTCCCTCCGCTTGGCGAAAGGTACGCTGCGGTGTCCGCTGAAGCATACGGACACTGCCTTGTCGTACTTTGTCATACTTTACCTTACTTTATAATGTGTGCGTGCGAGGAACATACCGCCAATAACACATGCCCCGAGCCTTTCGAGTTGGTTGGCATACTTGGCATAGCTGAGACCCTTGGTTATCACATCGTCAAAGACCAACACCATTTTGTTGTCGAAGAACGGCTCATCAAACTCAACGACATTCGCCTTGCGGACTTCATCCTCGTTCTTGCGGTTATCGTGGATGGTCTTACGCTCTCCGCATACCCTCACGTGCTCGTAGCCGTTTTCCGCTCCTGTCAATTCACACACCCTGTGGCAGAAAGCCTTGTAGCGGAGTTCGTTGCTCTCGCTTGTGGATGCTGGAACGGGGGCGAAGACGATGTTCACGCAACCCTTGCCGTAGAGTGTCAGCATATTCTCTGCGGTGCGCTGCGCCACTTCCTCGTAGGCTCTTCCGTCCTTGAAGTCAAACACTAATTGTCTGTCGGCAATCTCCTTCTCACCCACATTGCGGATGCGTGCGGGATAGTATTTGCAGAACCAAGTCTGAGGCTTGTCTAACTGCTTTTGGATTTGATAGTCATTCTTGTGTGCCATTGCTCTTATGTTTTTTCTTCCCTTATTTCGGAGGCTTTTCCTGCCTGCCCAAGGGATATTTTTTGCTTTCCAAGAGTGATGGCGATCAAAAAGCCAAATCGGGAGCGAAAAATACGCTCTGCACGCAGAGGAAGATTTTTCGGTCAAATGCAATGGACGATTTGGTGTTTGAACAATCGCCAGCATTACCTTTGCAAAACAATATCCGCAGCGGCAAGGCAGGCGAAAAGAAATCTGTTATGTAAAAGAGGAAACGGGCGGGATGGCGTGGGGCGAAGCTGTATATGGGGAAGGACGATAGTTGATATGAGGGAAAAAGAGAAAATCTTGTAATAGGGAACGACATTGCCTTTTATCAGCATGGAGACAGTCCTACAAGCAGAGAAAACTATTGCCCTAAAAATGAGTTGGATAGTATTTTCTAAAAGTAGTATCGACTACGAATAGTATAATAGTCGAATAGTTTTTACTACCATACTACGGATAGTAAAGTCTGTTTATAGAAGAGATAGCGGTATCATCGTCTGTTCGGCGATGATACCGCGCGGCACTCATGTGTCATGCCGCTTTAGGTATTCTGTCATTGCCTCATTGACAATATCACGCAAGGACATCCCTTTCTTGATGGCGAGGTACTTCATCCTCGTGTGGATGCTCTTGTTGATAAGGAAATTGCAATGCACCGGCACTTCGGTAGTCTCAGAAACAGACACAGGTGGTGCTGGTGTAGTTTCTGTGACTATCTGCTCCTTACTCGGCTTCTTTGTGGAAGAAAGGAGTCCGTTGAGACCGCCTTTCATTCCCTCTTTCAACATACTGCTCTTGCTCATGGCTATGCTATTTTAAGTTTAACACTTCTTTTGCCAAAGACATATATCACTGGCACCATTGGATTTGGGATTATACTCAAAGATAGTCTTGCCGTTGATGGGTGCTTCTGCCAAAGCCACATTATCACGGATGACGGTCTTGAAAACCTTCTCGTGAAAACTGTCATTGACGATTTCCCTCACGCTTCGGTTCAACGTCTTGCGGCGATCGAACTGGGTGATGACGATGCCGCCCACTTTAAGGTTGGAGTTGAGCCGCTCCTGAACGATGCGGATGATGTCCATCAACTTTGCCATACCTCTCATGGCAAGGTATTGCGCTTGAACAGGGATGATGATGTAGTCGGCTGCGGTGAGGGCATTCAAGGTCAGCAAGCCCAATGACGGTGGACAGTCGATGATGATGTAGTCGAAATGCTCTTTGGCGATGGCTTTGGTGATAAGTCCCTTCAAGATAAGCTCCCGTCCCGGCTCGCTGATAAGCTCTAACTCAGCCGCAGACAGGTCAAGGCATGAGGGTGAGACGGTGATGCCGTTGTGCAACTTGACCAACGGCAAGGTGTACTGTCCACACATTGCGCCATAGACTGTCTGTTCTTCCTCGATGGACAATCCCAAGGCTTCCGTGAGGTTGGCTTGTCCATCCATGTCAATAGCCAAGACGTTCTTCTTACTCAGTTGCAGAGCTGCCGCAAGGCTTACTGCGGTCGTACTTTTCCCTACACCACCCTTGTGATTTAATACTGCAATTATCTGTGTCATAACATGATACTACTATTAGTGAATACTACTTTACTATTCTACTACTGATAGTACATACTAACCATAGTAAAAGCGGATTTACTACGATTAGTACGTACTACTCTCAGTTGATACTACCTCAGAAGGGAAGGTCTTCGCTCTTGTCCTGCGGTGCATCGGCTGGCGGTACGGGAGCCTCGCCCTCTGCCTTGGCTGCCTTGCGTGCTTTGTTGCAGGTGTGTCGGTTGCATCCTTCTTCCCTGCATTGACAAAGGCGATGGAGTCAGCTATGATGCTATGCTGTATGTGGTTCTCTCCGTTGCGGTCTGTCCAAATGGAAGAAGTCAGTGTGCCTTCCACAAGCACCATACGACCCTTGGTGAGGTATTCAGCCAAACGGATATGGTTCTCCTTGCTGCTCTTCACCCTTACCCAAGTGGTGATTTGCTTGCCCTTACTGTAGTCGTCCACTGCGATGTCAACAGCCATGAATGTTCCGTGTGTACCTGTGATGACGCGGCAATCCTTTGCTCCGATGCGTCCGATAGTGTGAGTGTAAATCATAATGTGAAAATGTTATAGTGGCAAGTTGGTTAGACTTGCCGTTACCTTGTTATTTAAATGACTTTTCTTGTTGATTGAACATAAGCTATTGCTTCATTCATAATTTCTGCTCGTGACCTACTCTTGTTATCTTGCATCCACTCATCAATTTCAGATTTGAGGAACATGATACGTTTCCCCTTCTTATGGAATGGTATTTGTTTATTGCTTGTCCAACAATAGATTGTGTGTTCAACTGGATGGGTAGGGAGATACTCACTCAATTCGGAAACACTAAGCCATTCCAATCCTTATCGGGCTGAATTTGAGTCATTAGTGTGGAAAACTTTTCTTCTAAAATCTCCAGCTTGTTTATTACTAATGACAATGCTGATGGCAAGTCATTAAAACTCAATATTTGCTTTTCCATATCAATATATGTGTGGCAAGTTGGTTAGGCTTGCCGTTACCTTGTTATTAATATCCTTTCTTCGTCTGCCTTGTATTGGCGACAAAAGACTTGTTGCTGCCTGTGAGACTGATAGAGCCGCAATTAACAAACTCTCCGTCGGAATAGACTCTGTACTTCTGTCCGCTTACCTCATGCTTCTGTTTGATGCGCTCTCGCATCCACTTCTTGGCTGCGGTCAATGAGCAAAAGGTCTCGCTCTCCTTGGTCGTCTCGTCATATACGATGCACTGGGTCATACATGCTCCTACTTCATCCATGCACCTATACTCGACGTGACATAGTCCAACTGACCGCCAAATATGTCGCTTGGCTCTATGTCGTATTGTCCATCCCTCACTTCCTTGTCCTCTCCAAGAAGCGACAAGTTTCCGTCGGCATCCAAACGTGCTGCGTCTATGACGATGTCACGAGGCTCGTCAAAGAGATAACCTGCCACGATGGGCTGCTCTCCCTCGAAATGCACCTCAAAGCCTCCGTCCACCTCCGTGCCGTACTTGCGAAGAGCCGCTTTCAGCTCGTCCTGCTCCCGGTGCTGCAATGCCTGGAGTTGTCCGTGGATAGTGAGGTCTTGCAGTTCTGCCTCTCGTTTGGTGTGGGTTGCCTCGCCGGTCTTGCAGTCGATGTCATACTTGTGGTAAACCACTGGGATATGGTCTGCCGATGTGACAAGCCATGTGATGTTGTTCACTGAGAAGCCCTGTCTGGTGAGGAACTCCTCGATGTCTGAGCCGAGAAGGTGGTCGGCTACGTCAAGATACTCGATGCGTGCGTCAGCATCATGCAGGATGATAATCTTCATTGCCTTTCTATTTTTAGTGATACAAATAAGTTTGTCGCCCATGTCGCTGGACTTGTTTAACTACGTTGAAGAAACTTACGCTCAGCATAGTGAATAAATTCCCTCTGCGTTCGCTTAACCGTTTCTTTCTCTTCCCTCCTTTCGAGACCTTTCAGCCTGTGGAGGGATATTTTCTGCTCCCACAAGCCGCAAGAAAAGACATAAAGACAAATTATGTGTGAAGAATACTCTTTTCCGAGGAAAAGGAAGATTGTTCACAGTCACAAGACCTCAAGCAGAATTTGACGATTGTCTCAGACGCGGCTAACTTTGCAGGAAATATGCCTACCACTGCGCTGATTGGAAGAAGATTATTGATATTGGCTGCAAGAGGAATGATGTGTTATATATAAAGAGGTAAGAAGAAAGATTGAAACAGTAAGGGTGGGCAGTGAAGTGTTTGCAGGTCTGCTGTACCGACATAAAGCGAGTGTGTTGGCTGACCGGGATGCAAGTCATCAAAGCTTCAGCCTTGATAGCTTGTAGCACGGACAGACAATTCTCTCGCGTCGGTACTTCGGCATACTGTCAGCTTTGGCTAATAGCAACGTGTTGCCATCAGCCAAGGATGTCTGTATGACGACAGACCATGTAACGCTTCGCAAAGGCGTGGGGCAAAGCAGTATAATTTAGAAGTAGATAGTAACGTATATCAGGCAAGAAGAGACAGTTGCGCAACGGACAAATCGGGCACTCCTGTCAGCATGACAAATGTGCCTTGTCCTTGCCGCAGGACACTGAGGCAGATTGGACGTAGCAGACATGTCTGCCACATTCAATATGCCTGAGTGGACAAGAACTGCCTCTTGTATAGCAGAAGAGAAATTGTAAAACAGTTGATTAGTGGTAAAGGTGGTATGGGTGGGCAGAATGGCATTACACGGACATTGCCGAAGCCCGATAATGGGACAGCCAGACAGCAATAAAGGCAGTTATCAGAAGTGTCAGTTTCTGATAGTGACATTGTTGGCTGCCTGTCACATGGGATTCGTGCGGTGTCCGTACAGTAATGCCGTTCTGAAGGTGTGGGGCGAAGCGATACAACGCACTTGGACGAAACCACCGCTTATAACAGAAAATATTTTGCAGTCAAAGAGAAGAAGAATAGTAAAGCAGGTGTGGGTGGGTAGTGAAGCTGTCGCAAGATTGACGGTCTGAATATCAAGGCGAGTGGATAGCCAGTAAAGGACACAATTATCAGAAGCCTCGGCTTCGGCATCTTGTGGCATAGATGGCAGTCCTCTCGCGTTCAGACCTTGGCATACTGTCTTTCTTGGCTAATAGCGACTTTGTCGCCATCAGCGGGAATATCTGTATGCAACCATCTTGGTGACGTTTCGCAAATGGTGAGGGACGAAGTGGTTAGAATAAAGGAAGACGGCGTTGCGTTATGGTTAATAAATGCACATGGTTGTTATTAGAGAAGATTATCACACGCTATAACAGCAGATTGATGTCCCTGAGCAAAACAAAAGCGACCCGAAGGTCGCCTTGTTATGGAGAGGAAAGGCTATTTCTTGCCTTTCTTGGTTGCTGGCTTGGCCGGCTCTTCCGCAGGAGTCTCCTCCTTGTCGGGACACTCGTAGAACTTGGTTGCAACCATGATGATTCTGGAGTGCTTCACGCCATCCTTGTCTGTCCACTCCTCTGGCTTGAAGAAACCCTCGACGGTGAGCAACGTGCCTTGGTGAGCTTGTCGAATGATTCGGTGTGCTCGTTCTTGCGCCATGCCTCCATATTCATGAAAGCCGATACGCGGTTGGTTTCCTCGCCGTTCTTCTCCTGACGGCCTACTGCCAATGAGAAGCGTGCTACGCTGGCGTTTGCGAACTGACGGATTTCTGCATCCTTACCTACGAAACCTGAAACTGTGAAGTTGTTCTCGATCTTTTTCATTTTGAATTGAATTTAAAAGTGAAACTTAATTTTTACATGCATTCAAAAGCAGGGATGTGGCACCATGTGGGAAGCACCATGAAAATCGTTCGCAATACTCTTTTTGTCGTTGGCGGTAAGGGAGAAAAAGGAAGATTACGCACTATTTTATTGGTCACAGCGATAGCGGCCACACAAGAAGGAGGAAGTCCTTCGCAGCATCACGCTACCTTTGCATGGTAAAAATAAGTGGCTTTCAAATAGCTCAATTCAGAAAAAGACGGGGCCAAACAATGGAACAAAGGTTGTAAGCAAGGAGGCAATCCGTATGCAACAGACAGGGGCACTGCTATGGCTGTATGCCTGGAGAAACGAAGCGGGAAATCCGACCTTACAGCTGTATCATCAGAAGAGTGAGGAGCATGAACACTGATGCACGATGAACGACAAGCCTAAGGGTCAGCTTAGCAATAGAGGCATCAAGCCAAAAGAGGACAGACATCAGAGGATTGGCGATAGCACTGTCATCATGCTAAGACCAAGTTCTGTGTCCGACAAGGAAGAGTCGCAAAAGACAGACGAGTAAAACCAAAAGGCGAAATGACCATTCCTATAACAAGGTACAGAGACGCTTAAAACGGCGAAGGGACTTTGGCGACGTATCGCTATACAGGTGTCGAAGCATCGCTTCTATAACAGGACTGGAGCAAGTGAGCAAACCGCACAACTTGCTCCCAAGGTATTTCAGTTACAACAGCCATAACCTCATTGGAGGATTGTCCTAAAAGAGTTTTTGCAGTCAAAGGAAGAAAGAGTCTGCAAGCCACATAGCCAACAGACTCTCTCCTGATTATTCACAGATGACAACATCATCCTTGTACTCCGTCACTTCCTTGCCGTTGATGAGCTGGACAATGACCTCACAACCCAAGTCCTCGACAATCGTTCCCTCTGTCTGACCTCTTCGGGGATAAAGCAAGGTGCAGAAACACCCTACAACGCCGTCCAACTGCTCCATGTCTATCGTTGCCATATCCGTTCCTCCTTGTTAGCCGAATGTGATTGGATTGATGCAGAAATTCGTGTCCTCTGCCTCATACTCGTATTCATTGATGAAGTCAATCATCTTCTGTTCGCTTCTTCCGTCCTGTGAGACACCAGTCTTCTCACACCACAACTTGATAGCATCACCAAAGGTGGAGTAAGCACCCTCACAATCCTCAAAGAGTTCTCCGTATGCAGTGACGTAGCACTCTTCGGGGAAGAAGTCGTTCTCATCGTGCGTATAGAAGATGTCGCAACCTGCTCAACCTCTCGCCAACTGATTGAAAGTTCATCGCCAAGTGCCTTGTTCACCTCCTCAAAGAACAAGTCGCATGAAGACCAAGCACTTTCGGTGTCAAAGGACAAGAGGGCATAATCGTCTTCCACGTTCTCCTCATACTCTGCCCAATAGATGTGTCCTCTCACCGAGATGCCTTTCTTCTCGTAGTCAATGCCATAGTGTTCTGCCAAGAGATACAGATACACATTATTACTGTTCACCTCCAACTCTTGGAGTGTGTTCCAAAGGTCTGCCACGGCTTTGCGTGAGCCTGTCACCTTGTACTGAGTGTCGCAAATGTTAGCCATAAGATAAAATTTTTATTTTCTTCTTATGTAGAACCAACTACCATCGGGATTGATTAAAGAATTATGTTGCCCCAAAAGGTGTTATGGCTCATCAATGCAAGGTTTTGCCGTCAAATACTACCTCTGCCACAATCAGAGCGTGGAGATTTCACGGACAAACCACAGGCACCGACCTTGCAGGATGAACGCCATGACAGGTACCTTTGCAACACAATTCTTATCAAAGCCGATGGGGTGGTACATGGCAGACTGCATGGTACAGCAGTGTGAAGTGACGTTATAGGTGGAGATAAGGCTATAAGAGGTTTTTGCAGTCAAAGGAGAAAAGAGTCCACAAAGTGCAGTATCTACAGGACAAAAACACTTTAGTTTTACCTTGTTAGCTCTTATATATATGCTAACCTAAAGTAAACTGTATATATGTCCGTCTAAAACCCGAAAACCGTACGGGTCAGCTTACGTCAGAAACAGAAGTATAGAACCATAGAAGTGGTTCAAGAAGTCTTTCTTCCTTTGACTGCAAAATATTATCTTTGCACGAATCATAATTGCCCTGTAGGATTTAATATAATTTAACACTCTTTGTTGAATGCAAGGAAGAACAGCTTCAATATGCTGAATATCAGTAGTATAACATTGTGTTAACCCTTAATCTGTAGAAAAGGATGTTATCATACAAAGTAATGTCCATTTGTACTTTTTCTATATGGTTTTATACTTACATTTGCATATCATTTGTATCTTGATAACAGTAACTAACTGATTATCAATATACTTTATATTTGAACAAGTCAAATGATTCCGATAAGGAAACAGATAATAAACAATAAGCAAAAAGCGTGCAGCTCAATGAGTTGCACGCTTTTTACGTTTATAGGGTTCATGGTTGCTATGTGTTTTCTATGGGCTTTTTTATCTCTTATTTGCGACATGTTTGCGACACGTCTTATTTGGCGATAAGGTACAACTTAGATTGATATAAACCATTTAAAACGAGAAGAATATGCCAAGAGGAAATTACACCATTCAAAGAAGTTGCGAGGAGTGTGGTAAAATCTTTACTCCTCCCACATTAGTGTCGAAGTATTGTTGCCCTGCTTGTTCCAAGAGAGCATATAAGAAAAGACAAATCGCAAAAGAGAAAGAAGCGATACGCCAAGCACTGATTAGACGAATACCATCCTGCAAGGGGTATCTAACCGTAAAAGAGGCTATGTTGATTTACGGCATTAGTAAAGATGTACTTTATCGTATGATACGGCAAGGATTGATACCGTCATACAATTTTGGCCAGCGTCTGATACGCCTTAGTCGGCAGTATATGGATGAACACTTCAAAACAAAGGCAGGGAGTAGAAAGAGAAAAAAGGAAGCATTGTCCTTTGAACCCAAAGATTGTTATACCATCGGAGAGATCGCAAAGAAGTTCCATATCAATGACAGCAGTGTATTTAAGCACATACGCCGTCATTCTATTCCTACACGCCAAATCGGTAACTATGTTTATGTTCCCAAATCTGAAATTGATAAATTATATAAGTCGTTATGAAGAAAGCATTACCTAATACCAAAGTGACCGTCAAGCTCAGAAGGTCGAATTATAAAGAAGAGTGGTATCTGATTATAGAATCATACCCAGTTTATAAGCGAGGTTCTAAACGAGCAAGCCGTGTGGTGGAATCCATTAACCGGACTATATCCACGCCTGTTTGGGACAAATCGTCCATTGCACGTATTTTGCCAGATGGAACATTCAACTATAAGCCTAAGCGTGATTTGAATGGGATTATTCAATGCCGTTCAACGATAGACCAAGAGGCTTGTATCTATGCCGACAATGTGCGGAAGTTACGGCAGCATGAATACGATAGTGCCATCCTATACACTGATAAGGAAAACGAAATCGCTGCACAGAATGAGCGGAGCGAACAGGACTTTATCAAGTATTTCAATGGTATTATAAGCACACGTCATCCCAATAGTTCCGATTCGATTATAGTCAACTGGAGGCGTGTAGGCGAATTATTGAAAATGTATTCACAAGGGCAGCCAATTCCATTCAAGACGATTTCAGTTAAACTGCTTGAAGATATAAAGATGTTCCTTCTGCGTGCTCCAATGGGAGGGAATAAGAAAGGTACTATCTCACAAAACACGGCATCGACTTATTTCTCTATACTCAAAGCCGGACTGAAACAGGCATTCATTGATGAATATCTCACTGTTGATATAAGTGCAAAAGTAAAGGGAATAACAAACATTGAGAAACCCCGTGTTGCACTTACCATGAATGAGGTGCAAATGTTGGTTGATACCCCTTGCAAGATGATGTTTTGAAACGTGCGTTCTTGTTCTCTATTCTCACAGGATTGCGCCATAGTGATATTCAATCTTTGAAATGGAAACAGATTCAACAAACAAGTAAGGGAACATGGCAAGCGGTCGTTGTACAGCAAAAGACAAAAAGACCGGATTACAAGCCTGTCATCCAACAAGCACTTCAATTATGTGGCATACGTCCAAACGATGATGAAGCACTTGTTTTTGAAGGACTGACCGATGCCTCTTGGATTTCTCGTCCTCTGAAAGTCTGGATAGAAGCATCCGGTATCAAGAAGCACATCACCTTCCATTGTGGGCGACATAGCTACGCTTCGCTGTTGCTGGAAAATGGCGTTGACATATACACAATCAAGTCTTTGATGGGACATACAAACGTCAAAACTACGCAGATTTATACGCATCTTGTAAACGAACAAAAGGAGAAAGCCGCCAATACACTGTATATAGAAAATTTGGATTTATAGGTTGTGGTGGTTATATCCACCATTGAGCACCAACGACTTATGTAATACCAATCATATACTTACCACCATTTGCCCCTCATGAAGCATCGGCTTTTTGAGGGGTGTTTTGTAGCATTGAGACTTTCGGTGAGGAATGTGTTAGTCCCAATAATAGTTTATTCCCCTTTTATTATGTTTTCCAATAAATTCTCGTATTAATGAAACTTAAATCTGTCAGTGGTAAATGAGCGGTTGATTGGTGGTGGTTAAGCACCTATTTAGCACTCATAAACATCCCTATACTTTTGCGGCATCAACTTTAATACGAAGAAAATGGCTTATAAAGTAAATTCATTGGAGGAAATGCCGAATGCGTTGTCCTACCTGATTGAGTCCGTAGAAGTACTACAATCCAAAGTAAATGCCTTGCAACATAAGCAGGCAAGTAATTCACCTAAGTGGATGGATATAGATGAGCTTTGTACTTATCTGCCATCACATCCAGCCAAACAGACAGTTTATGGATGGGTATCTACCAAACAGATTCCCGTACATAAAATAAATAAGGCTTTGGCTTTCCTGCAATCGGAGATTGACGATTGGTTGAAGAACAAATCGCACAAGACCCAAGATGACTTAATGGAAGAAGCCAGACGATTTGTCGAATCTAAAAAGATTATCAGATGATGGAAACGACAGATTATTGCTTTTCGTTCTTTCGTAAGCCCATCCAAAACATCGAACCGATAAGGGCGGTAGGCATTGTGGATGTGTATCGCTATATCATCGGGCATTATGCGCAACCACAAACTGATCCCTGCGTTTGATGCTATCTTCTTCCGAATCCAAAAGATACAAAGCCATCCATTTCGACTATTGTACTTTTTCGGGATTATTCCGCAAACGGAATGGGAAGGAACTGATTATGCACTCAGGATTGATGTGTCTGGATTTTGACCATGTGGAGAATATCGTGGAGCTAAAACAGCAATTACTCAATCATGAGTATTTTGATACGGAACTGTTATTTGTCAGCCCATCCGGTAGTGGCTTGAAGTGGATAATACCTGTTGACTTGAAAGGCTGGGAACATTCTCGGTACTTCAAGGCTGTTGCCAACTGTATCAAAGCAACAGGCTTGCCATCAGTGGATATGTCCGGCAGTGATGTGGCTCGTTCATGCCTCCTTCCATACGACCCACAAGCATATATTAACCCTAAATACAAAGATGATGTCGAAGAAAATATTTTCCGCCAAGATTGGGAGAATGTCCCTTCTGAAATACAACAAGCACATACACCAAGTATTACCCCTATATATGATAAGGTAGAGGAAGATGTGGAAAGTGTTGTTCGGGAGATAGAACGGCGTGCCATTGATATAGCCTCTAATTATAAAGATTGGGTAGAGTTGGGCTTTGCACTTGTAGATGGATTGGGAGAGAACGGACGGGAGTATTATCACCGCATTAGCAGGTTTTACCCTACCTATCAAAGGGAAGAAACGGATAAACAATATACGCATTGTCTGCACTCCAAAGGGCAAGGCATTACTATCCGTTCTTTCTTCCATTTGGCAAATCAAGCCGGAATCTTATTGGCTTCGTTCAATAAAGAGCGTTTATCCATTTTGCCAAATATTCAAAATGGTAAAACGGGTAAATGGATAAAATCAGAGGAAGAACTTCCTGCATTTCCTGAATGTGTGTTTGAACACCTTCCTCCTTTTCTAAATGAGGTTGTCAATAACTCCATTTCGGTAGATGACCGTGATACAATATTGATTGGGGCTATTGTATGTTTGTCGGTATGCTTTCATAATGTTTGTGGAGTGTACGATGAGCGTATTGTTTATCCGAATCTGTATCTATTTGTAGTGGCAGATGCCGGTATGGGAAAAGGAGCATTGACCTTATGCCGAGAATTGGTAGCTCCCATTAACCGTAATTTGCATGAACTTTCAAAGCGGATGGAACAGGAATACAAAGAAGCGATGAGCACTTATATCAAAGGTAAGAAAACAGATGGAATGACTATGCCAACAGAACCGCCCATGCGTATGCTCGTCATTCCTGCCAATAGCAGCGCAAGCTCTTTCTTGAAGATATTGGGAGATAATGACGGTATCGGACTGTTATTTGAATCGGAGGGTGACACGTTAAGTCAGACTTTGAAGTCGGACTATGGTAACTATTCCGATGTGTTGCGAAAAGCATTTCACCATGAGTTGGTCAGTTTGAGCCGGCGTAAGGACAGGGAGTATTGCGAAGTAGCTAATCCGAGAGTGTCAGTCGCTTTGGCTGGAACTCCTGTAACAGGTAAGAAGATTGATACCTGATGCAGAGAACGGATTGATGAGTTGCTTTTGTTTCTATATTATCCGCTTCAAACGAGGTATAAGAAACGTGTTTGCCACAAATGATATTTCCCAATCCAAGAATGCCATGTTCAAACTATTGGGAGATAAATTCTGTCATTTGCATGAGGAATTTGTACGGCAGGGTAATTATTCCTTTTCTCTTCCCTCTGATTTGCAGGAACAGTTTATTGAATATCTCAGTCGTGTGAATGAGGAATGTTGTGACGAAGTAGATAACAAGATGCAAGGTGTAGTCAGACGGATGGGACTGATTGCTTATCGTATAATGATGGTGTTGACCGCTGTCCGGCATTTGGAGAATGTACATCGTAATTCTTCCTCACTTGACGAGGTAGAGCAATTGGTTTGCCATGAGTATGACTATTCTATAGCCATGAGTATTTGCGAAACCTTACTTTATCATGCCGTATTCATTTATCAGAATTTGTCAGGAAATCAGTCCAAACAATTCAATTCCGCTTCGCAAGAGATTGGTGTTTATGCACGAAGGAATACCCTTTATAATATGTTACCCGATACTTTCACAAAGAAGGATTATGATGCACTGGTTTCATCTTTGGGCGAAAATGGAAGTACGGCAAACAAGTGGATAGAAGCCTTTATTAAAGATGGTAAGCTATGCCGGATAGAGCAGGGGAAATATAGGAAGATTTTTTTGAGTGGCAAGTTTTGTGTTTTAGTGTCACTAAAACCTATGCGGTAAACGGATGGAACTGCCACTCTCAAAAGATCAATTTGTGAACATGAAAGTTAAGATAAATATGAAGGAGAAGAAACTTGGCGGTCGCCCTAAGTTGGCGAGTTATCAGAAACGCACGAAATGTTTTCGGGTAATGTTTACCGAGAACGACTATATCTATATCCAATCCAAAGCGGAACAAGCAGGATTGTCTGTCAATGAATTTTGCCATCAGGCAGCAATGGATTGTCTGGTCTGTCAGCGTATCAGTCCGGAAATGGTATCGGCAATCCGTGACCTTTCCGGTATCGCTAATAACGTCAATCAGATTGCACATCAGATGCACATCTATGGATTGGAAACAGTCAAACAACAGTGTTTTTCGATTATCTCGGAAGTTAGTAGAATTATCACCCAAGTAAAGAATACCTGTCATGATAGCAAAGATTAAAACAAGAGTTGATTTCGGAGGTATTGTAACCTATGCCAACGACCAAAAGGACAAGAAGAAATGCGCTACACTTTTAGCGCACGAAGGAGTATGCGCTATTAGCAATAAGTTGATTGCCGATTCTTTTACCTTCAAGCATCCATACGCCCGAAAGTAAAGAGTCCTGTGAAGCACGTATCACTTGCTTTCTCTTCGCAAGATATTAGCCGTTTTCCTGATAATGAAGAAGGGAATGCGCTGATGGTAGAGATTGCTAAGAAATGGATGGAACAAATGGGGATTCGCAATACTCAATATATTATAGCCCGACATCACGACACGAAACATCCTCATTGTCATTTAGTATTTAACCGGATAAACAATGATGGCAATCTCATTTCTGACAGCAATGAAAGAATACATAATACGAAAGTATGTCGGGCTTTGACTAAAGAATATGAACTGTACTTTGCTCCTAAGAATAGTAAAGCCAGAAACAAGAGTCGTTTGCGCCCTTATCAATTACGGAAGTATAATCTACGTTCTGCAACTCTTGATGCACTGGCTGTATCTTGTTCATGGGATGATTTTCTTGGCCTTCTCAAAGGTCTGGGTATAGATATGCGCTTTAATCATACAGATAACTCTGATAAAATTCGTGGCATATCATTCTGTCAAAATGAGTATAGTATAGCAGGTTCTAAACTTGACCGTGCTTTGAGTTTTAATCGCCTTTGCGTTACGTTGGGCAATGTGGCAGCGGAACTGGTTGTTCAACCTCATCAAGCCATAACTTCCGGTGGAGGTGGAGGAACAAGTAATGAACAGGATGGCGAGACGACAAAGACAAGGATAACCAAAGACACGAACCTTTTTATAAACCCTCAAAACGTAGAAGATAATGAAAGAAGATGTAGTAGCAGCAAATCTGGTAAATTTGCGCCAAAGTATCAACGAGCTTAAAGAGTGTATTGAAAAACAGAATACTACAGTTCCTAAACCAGAGCAATCTGTAAAAGTGGACTTTGATGAAAAGACCATTTATAATGGAGTCGCCAAAAGTTTCTGTGCTTGCTGGAATGAAGCCTTGTCTGTGGTAAAGCGACATGTTTGGAAACAGCAACCGGACACTTTACCATTTTCGCTGTGGTTTCCGAAACTCATTGAATTATTCAAGCAAAAGTCTAAATTTCTTGAATATCTTTATCGACACGTTTGCGATTACAACCTCAATCGTATGGCTATCGAGGCAAATACCGAAAGCATATTAAAACGGCAGGATGAGATATTTGCCAAAATTAATGAGTTGAAAATTCCAGTAACGGTTATTCCACCCAATATCAATGGGATGTTTATACGTGGCTATCATATAAAGTTCCGATATGTTGTAGCCTTTATTGTCATTATTGTTACGTGGGCTGTTGTAGCATCGGTTAGTAGCATGAAGCATTGAGAAGAAGCCTTTGCGTATTATTCGATGTATCGGGCGGTGAAAGAACAATATCAGCATTTACAGGAAATGACTTATGAAAAATCTCAAATTAGAACCAAGTAAAGCATCTTCACTCTATGATTATTATTAGCCTTTTTGTGTGATGCATTCGGTTCTGAACCATAAGGCAATCATTATTTTCTACGGTTTGGTAAGTTTTGATTTTTCTATTTTGGGGAAACATGTATTATTTAGGAAAAGAAAAAATGAATAGTTTTGCCTATTTTGTGTGAATTTTATAACTTTGCGCTCAGGCAAAAAATAAGCATGTATTTATGATACGATTACTCCTAACTACTATAATGTCTTTTCCTTGTTTGGCTGTCAACCAGGAAAGATAGACCAGATAATAATTGGGATGTTTGCAAATGCACAGGAATCACCAGAGGCAAAACAAACAATCTTAACGCAAAATGCAACAGAATCCGTAAGCATCAGCCAACAAAATTATCAAGGTTTGGAGGTTCCGGCCTATTCTGACAACGATTTTATCCTAAAGAGGACTACTTATACTACCTCATATGACAAGGTGAATAAAATTCCGAAGTGGGTGGCTTGGCATTTAATTTCAGACCACACAAATGGTGATCAGAGGAGATTGTCAAACTTTATTGTAGATGATGAGGTGCCTGCGCCACGAGCAGAACTTGTTGATTACAAAGGTTCTGGTTATGACCGTGGTCACATGTGTCCCGCAGGTGACAACAAATGGGGATTTGAGCCAATGAAGGAGTCGTTTTTCCTTACAAATATATGTCCACAGGATCATAATCTTAACTGTGGTGATTGGAATGAGTTGGAGATCGCTTGCCGTAATTGGGCTAACAAGTATGGTGACATCTACATTGTTGCAGGCCCCATTTTGTATAAGGGTAAGCACGAAACGATTGGTCCTAACAACGTGACTGTTCCTGAAGGATTCTTCAAGGTGGTTCTGTGCATGAATGGCACGCCAAAAGCTATTGGCTTTATCTACAAAAATCATCCATGCAACAATCCACAGTCAAGTTATGTTAATAGCGTTGACCAAGTTGAACGTATCACAGGTTTTGACTTCTTCTATAATTTACCAGACGATATAGAAGAAAAGGTTGAGTCCAACGCTAATCTTTCAGATTGGTAGTTTTCTTTGACTTAGCCTGTTTATTATAGTATTTATTGTTGATTTTATTTACTAACGTCATATGGATGTAGAAATCCAATACGATGGCAACAATGCAAATTGCCACATAAATCCATTGTTCATACAAACCATAATATACAGATGCCATAAGTAATATCAACGATATAATTGCTGTAGTCGCTGATACTATATGCATTATAAAATTATTAGAAACCATTTTGAATGTCGTTTTTCTTTTTTGCTGCAAAAATGCTATCTGCAATTTCTTTCTGACGAACAGCTTTTTGTTCTTCTTGTTGTTTTAGTAATGCTTTCCGTGCTTGTTCTTGCTTCTTCTTTTTCTGTTCTTTTGCGACTCTTGCAGCTTCTCTACGTGCTAATCTTTCTTGTTCGATTAAAGGTATGACGGAATGAGCATTATATATTATGACGCCTATGAAGCGTTGAGACTCGTTGTAATACGAATAATATGTATCATCATCACCATTCCCATTAAATTCACGTATCGAGGTCACTATAATATGTTTATCATCAAACAACCACTTTGCTATATAATTAACCGAATCTTTTGAGGTCTCTATAGGATTTCCAAATTTCTTTCTAATTGCCTTAGATAACTTTTCCGCCTTAAAGCTCCGTCTTCAGAACTACTCTCCGAGTCACGTAACACAACGCCTTGTAACCTTTTTTTATGAAAATACCATCTAATATAAAATTCACTCCATCAAGCAATTCGTACTTCTTGAATTCATTATCATAAACCTCTGGATACATATATGAATACCGGTAGTAATCATTGTCATATTCGTTCTTGTTCATATCATAGAATGTTTTAGCAAGCGATCCGACACGAAAATCAAGATACAAATTCTCGGCATTTTGACTCGCAATTCTATTATACAGATTATATATCTCTGTAGATGGATGGATTTTACATTCGTTTAATTGGTTTACTAAAATAAATGCTATGTATTTATCGCAATCTTTTTCTATTCTTAGACAGATACTCTGTATTATACAATTTTTCCAACCAAGTCCTTTCGCCTTTGAACCAGCGCACATGTGTAATTGGTAAACATAGAAGAAGGAAGGCAAATCCGCCATATACTATCCACAAATACATGTAAAGCACAGCATGTGTGCTCGAACTTTTATATATAGATTTGGCAATTATTCCTATTCCGTACAATAGAAACAACATGAGAAGAATTTCCCAAGTCCAATATAATATGATGGCTATTATAACTATGGCTATAACATATTGCATAAATTTACATCTTTAAGAGTTCAAGCGTCTGCGATAGTTTTCTAATATACGTTTCTTTGCTATCTCAATCGGAAGTCCTTTAATTTCAACGCCATTTATTTTCTCCAACTTATAGATGATTGACATGAGCTTACGGTAGATTGATGGTAGTTTCACCTTGTCTGTCGTATTGTCAATCTCAGTAATAAGATGCTCAACTTCGGCTACAGCAACCTTTACATCAATATCGTTAGACGAAGGAGCCGATTGAAAAGGAGTTGGTGTAGATGGGGGTGAAATTGGAACAGGCTGCGTAGGTCGTGTTGCATTCGTGTTTGGTTGTGGAGTAGAAGCCTTCTTTCGTGACATGAAGAACCAATATAATCCAGCAATTACTGCAACCAATGCAGCTGTTATGAAGTTGCTTGAAAGTAGCAACGAAAGAATTACAGACACAACAATGAACACAAGGCAACCCTGTTTTGAGAATCCAAATGTTGTCTGAGTAGTGGCACTGGTTGGAGGATTTGTTCCAGTAGTTGAAGAACTATTTGATTTTGATCCTCCACCCACTTTTTGACGGTAATAAAGCCCCGTGCCTAGAATGCCTCCAGATACATAAGTTCCACGCTTGCCAATGTTCACCTTTGCTCCTTTAGATCCCATTGATATGCTTGGTCCATTTTTGCTCCAGTTAATTCGTACACCTGGAAGAATTTTAGTGCTTCTACGCCAATATAAACCCATTCTCTTTCGCGAATTTTGCTTGCAAATTAAAATTTATACTCTAAAAGCAAAAATTTTGGTACTGATACACATATCTACACTGGAAAATCATAGAAAGGCTGGAGTCGGGAAATCCCCGAACCAGTCTTTTTCTATTTTATTAACGTTTTTATCTCCATTTTCGATTTGCTATTTCAAACTTATTCCGTACCTTAGAGCAAATTAAAATATAAATCTTATGGAATTAAAAATTGGAGATGTTGTATACTTAAATTCTGAACCGAACGTGAAAATGACAGTGGTATATATTGAAAATGGATATATACAAGCTGTCTTTTATAGTTCTTTAAATAATAAATTTGAGTACTCTGTAAAACTACCTATTAAAGCGGTTACGAAAGTTTCATAATCGTTGTACGCTTAAAAATAGGCAATCTAAGGAAATAGATGGTGGCAGTTTCAGACACCATCTTTCCATTTAAATCTTCACTCGGAGCATAAGGCTCTCGAACTACTTTCTTTTCAATTAATGCTTTCATACTTCTATAAATTTTAATTATAAAAGTATAACGTATTCTTTCCATAGCATCTTTCACAATCTTTAACTCAAATTCGAGTTACTCCGTCCTCAATTTTTCGTTATACGCAAGGAGGTTATCAGATTTTTATCAAGATTTTCTCCGTGGACTCATTGTTGAACCAATCAATCTTTGTAAATTGTAACATCATTAAAATTTGGAGGACAGCCTTATGAAAGACCCATTCAAACTTAATGCTAAATCAATCATGGCTCTTTACGAATTATTTCCTACGGAAGAAGCCTGTAATTAAACATCTTGAAGCCATTAATTGGCATGGAAAACCTGTTTCACCATTGACAAGACCTCTAAAGTTTATAAACTGAAAAGTGGCAAATATCGCTGTAAGAATACAGGCAAGAACTTTACCGTTCGCACAGGTACGATGTTTGAAAAGACAAAGATAAGTTTGCGTAAATGGTTTATTGCCATTTGGCTTGTTACCAATCACAAAATAGGTCTTTCTTCCTACCAACTCGCAAATGATATAGAAGTAACGCAAAAGACAGCATGGTATATGTTGCATAAAATACGTCATGCAATGCGCCTCGCCAATGAGAACTTCTTAGAAGAAGCAGTTGAAATAGACGAAACCCTTGTTGGCGGAAGAAACGGCAATCGTCATTGGGATAAGAAAGTGCCTCATTCACAAGGACGCTCCCACAAAGATAAAGCACCAGTCGTTGGGATGATACAACGTGAAAATTTTGATGAATGCCAGAGTTACTCCTGATACAAAATCCGATACCCTGTCTGCATTCATTAAAGAATACATACACCCCAATGCAATCATATATACAGATGAGAATGATGCCTACAATCAAATAGGCTTTACTTATACCCGTTTCTACGTTGACCATAGTAAGAAATTATACAGCTATGAACATATAACAACCAATAGAATAGAGGGAGCTTGGACGCATTTCAAGCGTATGGTCAAAGGCACATACAGAACTCTGCTCAAAAAGTATTTGCAGAAATATGTTGATGAGTTCGTGTATAGGTATAATCTGAGGGACATCAGCAATTCAGACCGATTTAACTGTTTCCTCTGCTGCGCTGACACACGTTATACATACAAGCAAATCAGAAAATCAGCGGCTTAAGATGAAAAGAAGAAAAGAACCAACAGAATTTAAACTTGGAACAATCGTCGTTCCCTTCATCGAAATGTTCGATGAAGCAGTAGCCATAAGGACTGAAGGTGTGCAACTAATCATTGACACGTATTTCAACGACTTGTCTATTGGGGATATTCCACAGCAATATGTGTTCACTTGGGACTGGCTCGGCAAAGGTTACAAGTTTACCGTATTAAACCACCTCTATAAGTCGTCAAAAGCGAAAACAAAACGTGGATTTAAGAAGTTACTCGCAGAGGCATTGCCATTGCTTATAGACTCTAAAAATGGACTAATAAAAAGCCGGAACTTAGTCCGGCTAATTTAGGGGGATTTAATTCAATTTTAAAACAACTTAGTTCTTGATAGGAACGACAGAGGATATTATATATGTTTTGGGAAAATAAGGTTGATACCCTCTTTTTCATAGTCCTTAATGGTATTTTTAGAAGCCACCCCATGATTTTGAGTATAGAGGCTTAATTTGTTTTTACAAAATACAGTAACCTTTTCTTGGTCTCTACTGTTTTTGACAACACCGTCATATAGATACCCCTCTGAAACGGAGCCACGCACGTATTTTACTTCTGCATTTACTATACTTGAATCAAATCTGACATATACAGTATATGATTTCCCTAATTTGTCATAACTGACTTCAAATTCATCAAGTTTAACGACACCTGCCATATCATTTTTAAGATAGGCTTCCTTATAGGAACAAAATTTGACACTGGAACTTTCATAACAACCTAAAGAATCGGTTATTGATTCTTGTGCATTTGACACCACTGCAATCAGCAGTAACGTGAACAGAACGAAATACTTTTTCATAATGGCGAAATTTTCGAGTTTTTCTCAGACAGCCAGTGAGAAATTACGTTATATAAAGAAAGTGGGACTGCCACCTGTGCATACTCGAAAGCATCGCCAAACGCTTGTACAAACACACAGATGAGCAGCCCACTTGATATAGGTTGCCTCTGTGCCTTGTTTGTACTTTTGTTGAATTGGCGATTCTTCGAGTATCAAGGCACTTTCCTTGTAAATTACCAACAATGTCATTGCCTCGAAAGGCTGTGGCAAAGATAGTTGATTTTATCCAAATGAAAAGAATAAGAGCCGTTTATTCTATGCTAAAATGGCATTAAAGGGGAAATTCAAATGTCAGTTCATAACTTTCTCCATCAAGCCACGGGGAAGCAATAATCTCCACTTTGTTAGAATATCTATTTACCTGAATAGGGAAGCCATCGTCATTTTGAATTTCCGGATAATTTTCTGTTTCCAAGAATCCATTAGTACATTCAGTGTCACTTATCAATCAAAACTTACCCATCGAAGTTTATCTGGTTCTCTATTTGGCTCAATCGGTAATGGTCTTTGCGACAAATCAATCG
>ENA-OUNI01000049-OUNI01000049.1-human-gut-metagenome-genome-assembly--contig:-NODE-49-length-41014-cov-3.169687_pt1 | contig 41014 bp, 58 predicted proteins | sample MGYA00242499_ERZ504580 | MGnify/ENA primary metagenome ERZ504580 (study PRJEB26092, sample SAMD00036315) | human gut metagenome | host: Homo sapiens | study: EMG produced TPA metagenomics assembly of... | reverse complement strand
TACATGGCCTTGCCTTCCTTTTTTTCGACTGTGACGCCGGGCCAGTTGGCAACCTTTAAGTTGGCTCCTGTAAATGCATTAAAGAGAGTAGTCTTGCCGCAGTTGGGATTGCCGATGAACCCTACATTAATGATATTACCATTATGCCTGCACCTCCATCACTTCAATATGATCAGCGATCCGTCTGCCGAAAGCGAAGCGGGTGCCCCGGAATTTTGCGGTAAGGGATCCTTTTTTATCATTATTCAATATGGTAATCAGGATCCTTCCGTCAGCCCCAGAGCCTCCAGGCGCCGCTCCAACTGCATTTCTATGTCGATAGACCGGACTCGGTAAGTGTGGTTGTTTTTCCCTTGTTTCAGCGTCATAGCATGTGCTCCTTCGTAATGTTATTGATAATTATTCTCTATTATCCTTTTACATAATATCACTATTTGACGCTGATGGCAATGTGAAGTATACTGTAATTTAGAAAATAATGAAGATGGAGTCTTACTTATGGAAATATACTATTTCATTCTATACTTTTTTACATATGGGTTTTTTGGATGGTGCACAGAGGTGGCGTTTGCGGCTTCAAGCAAGGGAAGTTCGTAAATAGAGGATTTCTTAATGGTCCGATCTGTCCCATATATGGAGTGGGGGTCAGCGTAGTCGTATCATTTCTTACCCCTTTGGAGGAAAGCCTGATCCTGCTGTATGCTGCGTCAACCATATTGGTAACGTTTATTGAATGGCTGACCGGATATCTCATGGATAAGATATTTCATCATAAATGGTGGGACTATTCCAACCAGCCGTTGAATATCGGAGGCTACGTCTGCCTTTTGTTTTCTCTGATCTGGGGTGTGGCTTGCGTGGCGATTGTCAAAGTGATCCATCCGCTGATATACAAGGCGCTTTCTTTTATTCCCGTAACCCTGGGGATTGTGATCGCGATAATACTTGCGGTCGTGCTGTTTGTGGATCTGTATGTAACTGCATCCGGCATATTGAAACTGAACAAGCGGCTTGATGCAATGGAAAAGATTGCTGCCGAACTTCGGGAAGTATCCGACAAGGTAGGGGAGAATATATACGAAAGCGTTATGGATACGCTGGAGTTCCAGGAGGAAAAGAAAAAGATGCTGGCTGCAGCGTCCAGCGAATTTAAGGAGAAGCTGGAGGCTGCGGCGCGAAGGTTGAGCTCAAATAAGCTTACGCTGCTAAGAATAAAAGACCTGAAAGCATTGCTTTCAGGTCTTTTTCTCATTCTAATCTTTGAAAATGAGGTCGGATCCATACAACAGAAGTCCTAGAGGTTAGGCGCTTACGCGGACAAAAGGCTCATAGGGTATAGAATATAAAAAAATCTTATGCGATATGATGACGCTGGCGGGGATTACAAGGCTGAAACGATTGGGGTTTTCCATTGGACACAAAAGGGGAAGCAATTGATATGAAACAATGGTTGTTGGGGGAAGGAAGGGAATGAATCAAATGGAAACGGGCATCCCTAGCGAACTGGCTGTTGAAATCCGCAGTATCTACTGGAGCTGGGTGCAGATGAACGATGGCGCCATATGGAATGTGTAGCCCGTGAGATCGAAAAAATTGGCAGCTCGCTATTCATTTGGATCTGCTTCATTTGCGAAGCATGGCGTATTGCATGATATTTTCTGCGTGCTGGAGCCCAAGGAGATGCTGCTGGCCGTACAGGAGCGGTACGGTAGCCTTTTTTCTATGATGCGGAACGGATGATCCCATCTATGCTATACCAACGGATATCAGCGTGCCTTGCACAGTCGCGGTGGGGGATTCAGAATAAGGAAGCGCTCAGCGCCACCGCATGCTATACGACGCTGCGGGCGGAAGTAAGCGCGCTGGATATGGCTTTCATTGCAGATAAATTGGCCTGGGAATCGAGGGGTTCGTTTTTTGAACGAGTTAGCGCTGCGGTTGAGAGATCGCTCCCAGAGGCATGCCACCTATATGCAAGATATGGGGCGGCACGGGCAGATTTTGCTGCTACATCCCTGATGGCTGGAAGCAAAGGCGCATTTGCTTCCAATTACTTGACCAGATTTTTAAAACCGTGTATAAAGAAAGGGATGGGCGGCAATACAAAACTTAGACTGTTTTCGTCCTATTTGAGAAAGGCGTGTGATAACATGATCTCGGAAAATCGAAAGGTCGTTTTGATCGGAACCGGCATGGTGGGTATGAGCTATGCCTATGCGCTGCTCAACCAGAATGTCTGTGATGAATTGGTGCTGGTGGATTTGGACCGCAAGCGAGCGGAGGGTGAGGCAATGGATTTAAACCATGGCCTAGCGTTCTCTGGCTCGAACATGAAAATTTATGCCGGCAGTTATGAGGACTGTAGCGATGCGGATATCGTCACTATTTGTGCGGGCGTCGCACAAAAGCCAGGAGAATCCCGACTCGACCTGCTCCAGCGGAACACGGCGGTTTTTAAATCGATTATCGACCCGGTCACAGAATCGGGCTTCAACGGGATTTTTTGGTGGCGACTAATCCGGTGGATATCATGACGCGGATCACAGCCGTGCTCTCAGGGTTTAATCCCCGTCGTGTTTTGGGCACAGGCACCGCGCTCGACACTGCCAGGCTGCGCTATCTGCTCGGGGCCTATTTCCATGTAGATCCCCGCAATATGCATGCCTATGTGATGGGCGAGCATGGGGATAGCGAGTTTGTTCCATGGTCGCAGGCAATGATGGCAACAAAGCCGGTGCTCTCCATCTGTGAAGAGTCCCATGGAAGATATTGCTGTGAGGAAATGGAGAAGATCACAGAAGAAGTGCGCGGCGCGGCGCAAAAGATTATTGAGGCCAAGCGCGCAACCTATTACGGCATCGGGATGGCCCTTGTGCGCATTACACGCGCGATTTTCGGCAATGAAAACAGCGTGTTGACAGTATCCTCTATGATGCGTGGAGAATACGGGGAGACAGGGGTATTCGTAGGCGCTCCCTGCATTGTAAACCGCAATGGCGTGCAGCGCATTTTGCAGCTGTCTCTAAACGATGAGGAAATGGCGCAGTTCAAGGCCTCCTGCGAGACGCTTCGCACTCATTTTGATGAACTGGGGCTGCAATAACACCAAAAGGGAACAAAGAGGCGGGGCATTCAGCGCCCCGCCGTTATGTTTAAAAAATTAGGAAGGATGTGGAGCGGTGCAATACCGGAAAGACCCGAAAAGTGGAAACAGGCTGTCTGCACTCGGCTTTGGATGTATGCGCCTGCCGAGAAAACACGGTGCAATCGATCAGGAAGAGAGCACGGCTTTGATCCAAAAGGCAATTGAGGATGGCGTTAACTATTTTGATACAGCCTACATGTATGCAGGGAGCGAGGAAACGCTTGGCCGGGCATTACAAGGAGGCCTACGGGAAAAAATATACATAGCGGATAAGATGCCGCCTCCTTTGTGTAGAAACGCGGCGGATTTTGATAAGCTTTTGCATAAGATGCTGGACCGGTTGGGGACGGATTATATCGATTATCTTCTTATTCATATGCTGACGGATGTGGAAACATGGAATCGCCTCTGCGGCCTGGGGATTGAGGATTGGATTCGGACGCAGAAGCAGGCGGGCCGCATCCGGTCGATCGGGTTTTCCTATCACGGTGGGCAGGAGGAGTTCCCCAAGCTGCTGGAGGCATATAATTGGGATTTTTGCCAAATTCAATATAACTATATTGATGAAAACAATCAGGCGGGGCGCAGCGGGCTGAAAAAGGCGCATGAGCGCGGGCTGCCCGTGATCATTATGGAGCCGCTGTTGGGCGGCAGGCTGGCGGAGAATCTGCCGCCGGCCGTGAACGCGGCGTTCGGGCGGCAGATCCGGCGGCAACGCCTGCTGAATGGGGCTGCGGTGGATTTGGGATCAGCCGGAGGTTACGGTTGTGCTCAGTGGGATGAGCACACGAGAGCAGCTTGCGGAGAATGTGAAGGTGGCCGGAGATGCGCTGCCGGGTTCTATCGGGGTGGAAAAACAAGCTGTATATCAAGGGGTAGCCCGGGCGTTCCGTTCCTCCTTCCGGATTCCTTGCACTGCTTGCGGTTATTGCATGCCCTGCCCCTATGGGGTGGATATCCCCTCTTGTTTTGCGGCATACAATGCGGCCTCCATCCGGAAAAAAACGGGGAAGAGCCAATATATGAATACAACGGCCGGCTTCCGGCCCAGCCACCATTTTGCGAGTTTGTGCAGAGAGTGCGGTGCATGTGAAAAGCGCTGCCCGCAAAAGATAAAAATCCGCGCGGAGCTCAAAAAGGTAGCAGGGGAATTTGAGCCGTTTTGGTTCCGCCCGGCGATGGCGGTAATTCGATTCCTGCAAAGAAAGCAGTGCACTGCGGCTCCAAAAGGATAGAATAGATGTTTGGCTTTTCGTATCATAATGGCGATACCCCCGCCTTTTTGGCAGGGGCATTGCTAATTTTTTCTCCAAATATCAAAAAGAGGGGAGTTTCCGGAGATCATTGATTGCCGGAGTCATACTGGATTCTGCTTGTTCCAAAATCTTTATCCGCGTTTTTATGGAGCTAGTTACTTGCTGCTGCCCTTTTGAAAAAAGCGTATTGCTGTTTTGAAGGATCCCGTCACACATATTAGAAAGGCCGCCATATAGCATGATTTGCGATACCGATGCCTCTGCTACCCATTTATTGTCCTTATCATAATTGGAGAATTTAACTGCATTGGCTCTTGTACGCAGAGCGGATAGTTTGGGCAAGAGGGCAGAAAAGGATACCGATTCATTCAGCGCCATCGTCACTTCATTGGAGATCGACCCGAGGTTCTCCATTTCCTCTCCCAAAGCAAGCCTCCATAACACGGCTGCATCACAATATTGCTCTAATTTCAAAGCACTCTCTAAATATTTCATGGCGGGTTCGTCAGCCGAAATCCCCAAAGTTTGCCCTAGCTTTTTTAGCTGCTGGTATTCTTGTATCTTTGCCTCAGAAAGATCGCTCACAACTTTAATCTTTGCATCCTTAAGTGCATTTGTGAAGGCAGTGGAGAGTGCTGTTTTCTGGCGGTTGCTCAGTTTTTTATCTATAACTGCCGAGGATGCTTCTTCATACTCTCCGTTTTGAATCAGTGTAATTGTTTGTTTTTCAAATTTTGTTTGCTGAACTATAAAAACAGCGAGTACTGCACCTGCTAAGATAAGCAGTGCGGCTATGATTGAGAGCGCAATTAAAAGCGTTTTTTTCGAGTGGCCAGAGTTGCTTGTTGCTGCTGTCTGTAGATTCTTTTCCATGTTTCCTTACTCCTTCTTTTCCCGACAAAGAAATTGATATAACAATCCTTTGCAAACCAGTATAGCAAAGGGAGGCGATAAAAGGAATGGGAGGGCAAGTCAATTTAGGGAAAATATCTAAAAGGACAGTTTGTTTTCAGCAAAACTTAGCATTGGATAATGCCATAGCCCCAATTTTCAAAGCATTTGTCAAAAATCTTGGCGCATTGCATCGTTGCGCTGTGGGGGACGGTTTCACTCTCAAGCTTGCCGGCCCGGATGCAGCGCATGGTCTCCCGCACTTCAAAGACAAAACCGTTGCCATAATTTTTTTGGAATCGCTTCACGGGGAGCCCCTTGCTATTATAAAGCGTGCAGGAGTGTGAGCAGTGTGCCCGAGGAATCCGGATAAACCCTTCTGAGCCATAGATGCAGAGCTCCTCCCGCACGGTGGCGGCGGTTGTCGCCTGCAAATTCGCGGTGCAGCTGGGAAAACGGAGCAGGATACTATCCGTTTTATCCACGCCAGTTTCCGAGCGGGTGAGCATGGATTGCACGTCTATCACCGGCTCGTCGATCAGATACGTTGTCAGTTCAATCGCGTAAACGCCGATATCATAGGCTGCGCCGCCGCCGAGCTCCGGGTTGTTGATCCGGTGCGCAGGGTCTCGGCTGGCAGAGAAGCCAATGGCGCAGGTTGCCGCCTCCAAATTGCCAATCCGGCCCTCCTTTATCCACTGGCGGGCCTGATTGATATGCGGCAGAAAACGAGACCACATTGCCTCCATAACAAACAGCTTCTTTTCCTTTGCAAGGCTAAAAATTTCCTGTGCCTGCGCTGCGGTGGGAACCATACTTTTTTCGCAGAGAACGGGTTTATTATGTTTTAAGCAGGCTATAATGTTTTCATAGTGGAAATTATGCGTGGTTGCAATATATATCGCATCAATATCTTCCCGTGCCAGGAGATGCTCATAATCGCTGTAAAAATCCTCAATACCATGCCGTTTTGCAAAGCGCCAGGCGCGTTTTTGATCCTTGCTGGCCACGGCCGCAACACATGCATCGTCCACCTTGCCGACCGCGTTGCAGAATTTGTGCGCGATGCCCCCTGCACCGAGGATGCCAAACCGAAATTGCTTCATGCGGAGCGCTTCCTTTCTTTATCAAAATTTCATGATTCGGCTGTTGTTTCTATTATAATACAAAATCCAGCCCTTTACAAAGGAAACCTTGCCAAGGGAAAAGAATGCGGGTATAATGGGCTGGGGCGGCGATACCCTTTGCTTCGATAGACAGCCGCTTTGATAGCCGGTATGGAAAAGAGGTTAATAAAAATGCTGGAATTAAAAAATATTTCCTTTCAGGTGGATGCGGAGGGTGCGCAGCATGAGATTTTGGATCATGTCAACCTAACGCTGCCGGATGGGAAATTTGTGGTTATAACCGGGCCGAACGGAGGGGGGAAATCCACTCTTGCCCGGATCATTATGGGGATCGAAAAGCCGACGGCCGGCCAGATTCTTTTCAATGGGCAGGATATTACATTGCTCGGCATCACAGAGCGGGCGAAGCTCGGCATTGGCTATGCGTTTCAGCAGCCGCCGCGCTTTAAGGGGTTGACAGTCCGCCGGCTGCTGAGCTTGGCGCACGGCAGCGAGCTGCCGGAGGATGCCTGCTGTGCGTATCTGACGAACGTTGGGCTCTGTTCAAAGGATTATCTCAACCGTGAAGTGGATGCATCCCTTTCTGGCGGGGAGGTAAAGCGCATTGAGATCGCCACGTTGATGGCGCGTGATTTAAAGCTGGCGATTTATGATGAGCCGGAGGCGGGGATTGACCTTTGGAGCTTTACGATGCTGGTGGATAGCTTCCGTGCTCTGAGCGCGAAGCGGCAGGAGAGTGTGCTGATTATTTCTCATCAGGAGCGCATTATGAAGCTGGCGGATGAGATCGCTGTGATTGCGGATGGGAAAATCCGTAGCCATGGCAGCCGCGCGGAGATGCTGCCGAAGCTGCTTGGCGAATTTGACGAGGCCTGTGCGTTTCGGAAGGATACGGATGAAACACACGGCGGATGACGCTGTGTTTCTGGAAAGGATGGAACCGATATGAATCAAATTGATGAGCAATTGCTGGAGTCGATTGCCGATCTGCATGGCACGCCGGCAGGGGCATATAATATTCGAAAAAATGGAGCGGGCGTTGCGCGCCAATCTAGTGCCAATATTGAAATTATCCCCAAGCAGGATAAACCCGGTATTGACATTATTGTAAAGCCACATACCAAAAATGAGAGCGTACACATCCCCGTTATTGTTACAGATACGGGCATCAACGACATGGTTTACAACCATTTTGAAATTGGGGAGGGGGCCGACATCCTGATCGTAGCGGGCTGCGGCATCCACAACGATGGTAGCGCGAAGAGCGAGCACGACGGTATTCACACCTTCCACATCGGCAAAAACGCCCGCGTCCGCTATGTAGAAAAGCACTATGGGGAGGGCGATGGCAGCGGCGAGCGCGTATTGAACCCGACGACAGAGGTGGAGCTGGAGGAAGGCGCCTATTGCGAGATGGAGATGGTGCAGATCAAGGGCGTTGATTCTACCATTCGTGAAACGACCGCTCACCTCGCGGCGGGGGCAAAGCTCGTCCTGCTTGAAAAGCTGATGACGCACGGCAGGCAGTCCGCCCGCTCCAATATGGAGATTAATCTTGATGGGGATGGATCGAGTGCGCAAATTATTTCCCGCTCCGTTGCAAAGGATGCCTCTGAGCAAGTGTTTTACCCGCGCGCCGTGGGCAATGCGGATTGCCGCGCACACGTCCAGTGCGATTCTATCATTATGGATCAGGCCAAAATTCGCTCAATCCCGGAGATTGCCGCCAACCACGCCGATGCGCAGGTGATCCACGAGGCGGCGATTGGCCGCATTAATAACGATCAGCTGCTCAAGCTGCAAACCTTTGGCATGACGCAGGAGGAAGCGGAGGCGGTAATCATCCAGGGCTTCCTGAAATAATTGGCTCGGATGACGAATAAAGAGGGATTCAGCTATTAAGATTTTATGAATTTCTTCCGTTTCTGTTGAACTCGATTTAAAAACCGTTTATAATGAATTACATCTATTGTGCCGTCAAAAACGGCCTATCTATGAAGGAGCTGAAGGAATGGATCCCATTAAAGTGGATTTCACAAAAAAGAAGGACGATGGTATTATCATCAAGCCTGCCAAGGCAGGGTTGAAGATTTTCCTCAATATCCTGATCACACTCGTAGGCGCAGGCATCGCCTATTACATCATGCTGCCGCCCATGAACTTCAAGTCAACCGATATGTATATTTTCTTTGTCATCGTCGCGTTGATTTACGTTGCAGCGGCCGCGATCACCTCGGGCGCGCTGCGTAAGGGCGAATACATCCCATATGTCAAAAAGCAGTCGATTGTGCCGGTGATTGTTGTCGGCGCGCTGGCAGTGGTGTTCGTCGTTGGCCTGCTGGTTTCGTCGGTTATCTTCCGCGCGAACTCCTATAAGGATATTATTCAGGTGCAAGAGGGCGACTTTGCCAAGGAAGTGGATACGATCGATTTTGCCAGCGTGCCTCGGATTGACCGCGACGCATCTCTCAATATCGCAAACCGCAGCCTTGGTGCTTTGAGCGATCTTGTCTCTCAGTTCAAGGTCAATATGGTGCCGAATGTGGGGAAAGATGCGCAGATTAACTATAAGAATACGCCGGTGCGCGTTGTTCCGCTGGAATATGCCAACCTAATTAAGTGGTTCACTAACCGTTCGAATGGTCTGCCGGGATATATCGTCGTTGATCTGGTCACGCAGTCCGCTGAAGTCAAACGCGTAGAGGGCGGCATCAAGTATACAACCGCGGAACATTTTAACCGCTATTTAATGCGTCACCTGCGCTTCCAGTATCCAACCTTTATGTTTGCAGAGCCGAATTTTGAAATCAATGAGGCGGGCGAGCCTACTGGATTTGCCCGGTTGAGGATAAAACCATTGGCCTATTCGGCGGCACGGATATTAAGGGCGCGGTGCTCGTCAATGCAACAACGGGCGAGAGTAGCTACCACACCATGGACGAATTGAAAAATGATGCATCCCTACAGTGGATCGACCGCGTTTACTCCGATGCGCTGCTGGTTGAACAGTTTGATTACTATGCGCAGTATCAGAAGGGTTTCTTTAACTCTGTGCTTGGCCAGGAGGGTGTCCGTAAGACGACGGATGGCACGAACTTCCTCGCAATGCATGACGACGTTTATATGTATACGGGTGTTACCTCTGTTACTGCCGACCAGTCGATCGTCGGATTTACGTTGATTAACCAACGCACAAAGGAAGCGAAATTTTATCCGGTTGAGGGCGGTGCAACAGAAGCCTCTGCACAGGTTTCCGCACAGGATATGGTGCAGGATCTTGGTTATAAAGCGACATGGCCCCTGCTCTTGAACATCAGCGGTCAGCCAACCTATTTTATGTCTCTCAAGGGTGACTCATCGCTGGTCAAGATGTATGCAATGGTTGATGTATATGATTATAGCAATGCCGCCAAAGGAAACACTGTTAAGGAGTGTATGGATAATTATGCGGACCTGATTGAGCAGCGCAAGGGCATTGATCTTGATGTTGACATGAGCGGCATCAATGCGGGTGAGAATGGCGATACCCCCCAGCAGCAAGAGAAGCCGAAAACACAGACCGTTACTGGTGTGGTATCGGATATCCGCACCGCAGTGAAGGGTGGAGACAGCTTCTACTATGTGAAGCTTGACAAGGGCGCTTCGTATTATGCAGTGAAAGCCTCCGATGCGGAAGCGGTTGTCATTCTGAACAAGGGAGATACCGTTACCGTGACGATCCCGACAGATGCGAAGGGCGATATCATTGACGCATCCGAAATTGTAAAGGGCGCGCCGAAGAGCGGCGAAGCGGCATAACGGAATACGAAAATTTTAAGCAGGGGGCTGTTGCAGAACGTTTTGCAACAGCCCTCTTCGTTGCTGAAAAGCAGCGGGTTGCCTTACCATCGGGGGATATCTGCCCCGTGCCGGGCCCTAAAAATTGTTTGACCGTGGGGCAACAGATAGCGGCCGGCCAGATCATTGATGATCTGGCCGGCCGCTGTTTTACTTTTTCACGAGGAGTAGAAATTGCTTCTGTGCTCAAATGTGCTCCATCATCGAACATCTAAGGCAATCACTTGGCGCATTTGCGGATTGTTTTCCTATTTTACCTCTTCCTCATCCAATGCAGCAACCTGATTGCTACATCTTTCACAGATGGAAAGGCCATGCATGCTCACCAGAGAATCCTTTTCTCCACAAAAAAAGCAGGCAGAATCCAGCTTTTTGAGCACTACCGTGCCATCATCCTGCGGGGAAAACTCTAAACGGACATTTTGAGCGATATCAAAGGCCTTGCGCATGGAAAGGGGAAGAAAAATCCCCCCTCGTTTATCCACTTTACATATGGTGCTTTTGGAGCTTTCCATAAGTGCTCCCTCCTTTATTGATGGCGCCGGCCCCGGCGCCCCTTAACCCTAGCTTTATTCCGCATGTTTTTGCCGAAGCTCTGCGCGGCATGCAGCACAAACCGGAACGGAGTGAAATGTTTTCAGCCCCTCACCGCTGCCGCAAAAGAAGCAGGCCGGGATATATCGCTGCACAATAATACGGTTTTCCTCTGCATGCATTTCCAAAGGATCCTGTTTTGCAAAACCGAGACGCTCCCGCAAGGATAACGGCAGAGATACGCGGCCAACCCGGTCAACCTTCCTAACAATATTAGTAGTAACCATGTTTTTCCCCCTTTTCAAATGTTCTCCAAAATGAGAAAAGGAAATTTTCTCCTTTGTGCTCTAAATTACCGTAAAAGTATAGCATTTTCGGGCAAATTTGAGATAGGAATGTGAATAATCTTCAACATCAAGAAGGAAATAAAAAAATCAGGCTATATCAAAAGCACCGATATAGCCTGAAAAAGGGTATTTTGGGTATATTATCAATCGTTCCTTCCCTACGATGGAAGAATTGCGATTTTAATAGGAGGAAAAGCGTGATGACAATTTGTTATTTTTTAACAAGCACGCGTTCAATTGCTCCAACATACATACGGTGATAATCCTTGGCGGGATAACAAGATGGATCGATCGATGGATCAAGAAACCCAGCTGGTCGAGATCTTGATACGCGACTTTCCGGCAGATAAATACCAGCTTTGCCTCTTCTATCGCGACAGCCGAGCCGAGAAAAAGGGGGGTTAGCCCAGCTTCCTTCGCCTTATCGATATCGCGGCCGGATTTGGAGCCGCATAAGGATAGCGCTTTTTTATACTCTTTCTCGAAAAAGCTCATGGTAAAATAATCTTCCCGCTCAATAAACTCATAGGTATAGCGCTGGGGGCGGATAAAAATCATTGCAACGTCCTTCCCCCAAAGCTCGCCGATTCCGCCCCAGCTGACTGTCATGGTATTCCACTTTTTTTGATCGCCTGCGGTGATAAGCGCCCATTCATCACGGATAAGCCGGATGGCATTTTCTTTTATCTCACGGATATCGATTTCCTGAAATTGCATCTGCAATCAACCCTCTTTCTTTTTCAATGAAATGATATTTTTCCATCCTATTATACGCGCTTTTTAATGAAATGATAAGTGCTAATCGGTTGAATTTTCCACTTCGTATCGGTATAATGAGAAAGAGAAAATCGTGGAGGAGGATTTTTTACCAAAATATATTTATAGGTTGAGATAGAGTTGGTAAAATGTACGAACCTCTAGAATAAGCGAATATTTATGCAAAAAAATCTTGAAAAAATGAATATTAGGTGTATAATCTTGAATAAAGAAATCCGTTAGGAGGCAATTAAAATGGGTGATATTAAGAAAGTGGTGCTCGCATATTCCGGCGGTTTGGATACGTCGATCATCATTCCTTGGCTGAAGGAAAACTATGATAACTGCGAGGTGATCGCCGTATCTGGAGACGTGGGGCAGGGAACCGAGCTTGACGGCCTGGAGGAAAAAGCGAAAAAAACCGGCGCTTCCAAGCTCTATATCGCAGATTTAAAAAAAGAGTTTGTCGAGGATTATATCTTCCCGACGCTTAAGGCGGGCGCTGTTTATGAAAAGGATTATCTGCTGGGCACCTCTTTCGCCCGTCCTTTAATCGCCAAACGGCTGGTTGAGATCGCTTTGGCAGAGGGTGCGGATGCGATTTGCCACGGCTGCACGGGCAAGGGCAACGACCAAGTTCGATTTGAGCTGGCGATCAAAAGTTTGCGCCGGGCATGAAGATCATTGCTCCCTGGCGGATTTGGGATCTCAAATCCCGCGAAGAGGAGATCGAGTATGCAGAAGCGCACAATATCCCGTTGAAAATTAACCGTGAAACCAATTATTCTAAGGATAAAAACCTCTGGCATCTCTCTCATGAGGGATTGGATTTGGAGGATCCGGCCAACGAGCCGCAGTATAACAAGCCAGGTTTCCTGGAGATGTGCGTCTCCCCGGAGCAGGCGCCGATGAGCCACCTATGTGACGATTCACTTTGAAAAGGGCGTGCCTACAATGCTCAACGGCAAAACGCTCGACGGCGTGAGCATGATTGAAACGCTCAATCAGATTGGCGGCGCAAACGGCATCGGCCTTGCGGATATCGTGGAAAACAGGCTCGTGGGTATGAAATCCCGCGGCGTGTATGAAAATCCGGGCGGAGCAATCCTGTACCGTGCGCACGAGGTGCTCGAGACGATTACGCTTGACCGTGATACGCAGCACTACAAAGAGCTGATCGCGCAGAAATATGCAGAGCTTGTCTATTTTGGCCAGTGGTTCACCCCTCTGCGCGAGGCGCTGGACGCGTTTGTAGATAGCACGCAGCAAACGGTCACGGGTGACGTAAAGCTCAAGCTCTACAAGGGCAATATGATCAATGCGGGCGTCACCTCCCCGTATTCCCTCTACAGTGAGGCGTTCGCAACCTTTGATGAGGATGACGTATATAATCAGAAGGATTCTGAGGGCTTTATCAACCTCTTCGGCCTTCCGATTAAAGTGAAGGCAATTCTCGACGCGGAGCGCGAGGGTAAATAAGGGATTCCATGCAATCAATGATGTGATGAGAGCATAGGGGCGGGCACTTGCAGAAGCTTTTTTCTGCGGCACGCCCTTATGGCGATTCTGCCAGCAGCGGGATCGGGAAAGGATGGCGCAGCAATGAAACTGTGGACGGGCCGCTTTTCCAAGGAGGCCGATCAAAAAACAAATGATTTCAATTCTTCCATCTCCTTTGACAGCCGGATGTATCAGCAAGATCTGCAAGGGAGTATGCGCATGCACCATGCTTTGTGCCTGCGGGATCATCAGCGAGAAGGATCGGGATGAAATCCTTGGCGGGTTGCAGGGGATCCTTGCGGATATTCAAAGCGGGAAACTGGCGATTGATCCCGATGCGGAAGATATCCACACCTTTGTGGAGGCGGAGCTTACCGCCCGCATCGGCGAGGCGGGCAAGCGCCTTCATACCGCACGCAGCAGAAACGACCAGGTCGCGCTCGATCTCAGGCTTTATCTGCGCGATGCGTGTGATGCACTTTCAGCGCAGGTGAAGGAGCTGGTTTTGGTGCTCTGCCAAAAAGCGCAGGAGCATGCCGGCACGGTTATGCCGGGCTATACGCATCTACAGCGTGCTCAGCCGATCACCTTCGGCCACCATTTAATGGCCTATGCAGAGATGTTCCAGCGTGATCTTGGCCGGATTGCGGATGCGAAAACGCGCATGGATGTCTGTCCGCTTGGCTCCGGCGCATTGGCTGGCACCACCTACCCGATCGACCGGGCCCAGTCTGCTTCTCTGCTTGGATTTTCTGCCGTTTCGCAAAATTCATTGGACGGCGTATCCGATCGGGATTACTGCATTGAGCTCGCTTCGGCGCTGGCCATTCTCATGATGCACCTCTCCCGCTTTTCCGAGGAATTGTGATGTGGTGCTCCTGGGAGTTCAAGTTTATTGAGCTGGACGACGCTTTTTCTACCGGCTCCAGTATCATGCCGCAGAAAAAACCCGGATATTGCCGAGCTTGTGCGCGGCAAAGCTGGCCGCGTGTTTGGCGATGTGATGACGCTGCTGGCGGTGATGAAAAGCCTGCCGCTGGCCTATAATAAGGATATGCAGGAGGATAAGGACGCGATCTTCGATGCGTTCGATACCGTGAAGCTTTGCCTGACAGCCTTCATCCGATGGTTGACACGATGACAGTGCTGCCGCAAAATATGCGCAAGGCCGCTGCCGGCGGTTTTATCAACGCAACAGATTGTGCGGATTTCCTGGTGGGAAAGGGCCTGCCTTCCGGGATGCCTACAAGGCAACAGGAGAGCTGGTGGCCCGCTGTATCCGCGAGGCTTAACGTTGGAAACGCTGCCGCTGGAAGCCTATAGAGAAGTGTGCGAGCTCTTCGACGAAGGCGTGTATGAGGCGATCTCCCTGGAAAAATGCGTGTCCGACCGCACGCCGCTGGGCGGCCCTGCGCCGGAAAATGTACGCGCGCAGGCAGAGCGCGTGCGGGCTTTGATGCAGAAAGGCGAATAAAAAGGAGACTATTTATGATAAAAATAGGTATCATCGGCGCCACCGGCTATGCGGGCGTTGAGCTGATCCGAATTTTGTTAAATCATCCGCAGGCGGAACTTGCGGCCGTCAGCTCGGTTAGCTTTGAGGGAAAGGCGGTTAGCGAGGTGTACCCCTCCTTTACGGGCTGTGCGATCTGCCTTGCTGCTCCGCGCAGGAGGCGATCGAGAAGAGCGACGTTATCTTCGCCTGTGTGCAGCATGGAATTTCACAGGAATTCGCGGCGCAGTGCGCGGAGAAGGATGTGCCTTTATTGATCTCGGCGCGGATTTCCGTCTGAAGGAAGAATCGGATTATGCGCAGTGGTACGGCGGGGCCTATACGCATCAGGAACTGCATAGCCAGGCAGTTTATGCGCTGCCGGAGCTGTTTCGGGCGGAGATACAAAAGGCCCGAATCCTTGCAAACCCTGGCTGTTACCCCACCAGCGTGGCACTGGGGCTTGCGCCGCTCTGCGGGAAGGGCTCATCGAGCCGCAGGGGATTGTGATCGATTCGAAATCCGGCGTGACAGGCTCCGGCCGTTCCCCCAGTGAGACGGCGCATTTTCCTAATTGCAATGAGGCGTTCTCCCCTTATAAGATTGCGGCGCACCGCCATACGCCGGAGATCGAGCAGACGCTCTCCAACGTGGCCGGTGAAAAGCTCCAGGTTGTGTTTGTGCCGCACCTGCTGCCGCTCAACCGGGGGATTATCTCTACGATGTATGCCCGCCTGAAGGAGGGCGTAACACAAGCGAAGCTGCGCGAGGCCTACCAAAATGCTTATCATGCTGAGCGGTTCGTCCGTGTGCTGGATGCGGGGAAAACCGCAAACCTGCGCAATGTGCGGTGCAGCAATTTTTGCGATATTTCTCTGCACCTTGATCCCAGGACGGGGACGCTGATCGTCGTTTCCGCGCTTGATAATATGGTCAAGGGCGCGGCTGGTCAGGCGGTGCAGAATATGAACCTGCTGTTTGGCCTGCCGGAGGATACGGGGCTTCATATGATTCCCACCTGTTTTTAAAATACGGCAGGCCGGAAGGCTGCCGTTCAGGAAAGGATGGAACCTGCCATGAAAAAAGACAATGGGCCGCAATTGTTTTGCTGGTGCTCTGCATGCTGTTTTTGCTGGGTGGCTGCGTGCCGCACCGAGTGGCTTCCGCAGATGCCGCCGGTTTCTTCACAGGCATCTGGCACGCTGGATCGCGCCGGTTTCCCTGGTGCTCTCCCTGTTTGGCGATTATCAGATCTATGAGGCAAACAACACGGGTTTTTTCTACAACTTAGGCTTTTATATGGCGATTATCAGCGGGTTCGGCGGCCTTGCGCTGTTCCGCAGGAAGCATAAGGATTAACCTAGGCAGGAAGGATGGTTCTATCAATGGTAACATGCTCATTTATCCCCGGTGGGGTTGCCGCGGCAAAAGGCTTTACTGCGGCAGGCGTTCACTGTGGAATTCGAAAAAACAAATCGAAGCGCGACCTCGCGTTGATTTCAGCGGACTGCCTGTGCAATGCAGCCGCCGTTTACACGCAGAACTGGTGTGCGGCGCGCCAGTCACCGTGACGAAGCAGAACTTGGCGGATGGCAAAGCGCGCGCCGTGGTGTGCAACAGCGGCATTGCAAACACCTGCAATGCAGATGGCGTTGAAAAAGCGCGGGGCATGTGTGAAATCACGGCCAAGGCGCTTGGGATCGCTCCAACGGACGTCATTGTAGCCTCCACGGGAGTGATCGGCCAACCGCTTGACCTCAGCCCGGTGGAGCAGGGGATGCCGCAGCTGATCGGGGAACTCTCCAAGGCGGGCTCCGACCATGCGGCACAGGCGATCATGACGACGGATACCCGTAAAAAAGAATTTGCACTTACCTTTATGCTCGGCGGTAAAGGATGCACCATCGGGGCAATCTCAAAAGGCTCCGGCATGATCCATCCCAATATGGCGACCATGCTCTGCTTTATTACGACGGACGTGGCGATCTCAACCCCGATGCTCCAAAAGGCGCTGTCGGCTGCGGTGGCGGACAGCTTCAATATGCTCAGCATTGACGGCGACACCTCAACCAATGACATGGCCTGCATTCTGGCCTCCGGCAAGGCGGAGAACCGGGAGATCGTTTCGGAGAATGAGGATTTTGCGCTGTTTACACAGATGCTTTCCACCCTCCTCATCCGCATTGCGCGGGAGATGGCGCGCGACGGCGAAGGCGCGACGAAGCTGGTGATATGCGAGGTCAGCGGCGCAAAGGACCAGGACACCGCCCGCACGGTGGCAAAAAGCGTGATCTGTTCTTCGCTTGTGAAAACGGCGATGTTCGGCGCGGACGCAAACTGGGGCCGTGTGCTGTGCGCGATGGGGTATACGGGCGCGGAGATTGATGTGACGAAGGCGGATGTATCGTTCGCCTCCCCCGCAGCGTGTGGAGGTATGCCAGAACGGAGCGGGCATTCCCTTCAGCGAAGAGCGGGCGAAGCAAGTCCTCCTGGAGGAGGAAATCAAGATCGATGTGCGCCTGCACGACGGCGAGGCGCATGCGGAGGCTTTTGGATGCGACCTGACATACGATTATGTGAAAATCAACGGGGATTACCGCACCTAATAGGGCGGTAAAGGAGAAATAAGAGGACGGTTTTAAAAAGAGGGTGACGGCACATATGGAGATATCCAATTTTGAGCGCTCGCAGGTGTTGGTGCAGGCGCTTCCATATATCCAGAAATATTATCAGAAAACGATTGTCATCAAATATGGCGGCAATGCAATGATTAACGAGGGGCTCAAGGACGCTGTGATGACGGATATCGTCCTGCTCTCCCTTGTAGGAATCCATGTGGTGCTCGTCCATGGCGGCGGCCCGGAGATTAACGCTATGCTCGACCGGCTGGGCAAGGAAAGCCGCTTTGTGGGAGGGCTGCGCTATACGGATCGGGAAACCATGGACGTGGTGCAGATGGTGCTCGCGGGCAAGGTCAATAAGGATCTCGTGCAGCTGCTCGGCGCGCACGGCGGCAAGGCGTTGGGTTATGCGGGCTGGACGGCGGTATGATCCGCGCGGTGAAGCATTCAGGCGAGGATCTCGGCTTCGTAGGCGAAATTGAGAGCGTTGACGTAACGCCGATCAACGATGCGTTAAAGACCGGCTATATCCCGTCATCTCCACCATTGGCGGCGGATATGGGGAGGATGTTTATAATATTAACGCCGATACGGCAGCGGCACGCATCGCGGCCTGCCTGCATGCGGAAAAACTGCTGCTGATGACGGATGTGCGCGGCCTCCTGCGGGATAAGGAGGATGAGGGAACGCTCATTCCGGTCGTCAACGTCAGCGATGTGCCGGGGCTGAAGAACCAGGGCATCATTTCCGGCGGCATGATCCCCAAGATCGAGTGCTGTGTGGAAGCAGTGCGGCGCGGCGTGCACCGCACCCATATTGTGGACGGGCGCATCCCGCATTCCCTGCTCATCGAGCTGTTTTCCGATGAAGGGGTAGGAACGATGTTTATCTAAGAAAGGCGATCCTATGCGAAAGGGTGAACGGTTTTTTATGACATATGAAGAGACCAAACAAACGGCGGATCAATATTTGATGCTACCTACGCGCATTTTAACGCCGCTTTGGTGGAGGGGAAGGGCGCGCAACTCTTTGGCCCGGAAGGGGAAAGCTACCTGGACTTCACCGCCGGGATCGGCGTTAGTTCCCTGGGCTATGGCGATGCGGCTTGGGCGCAGGCGATTGCAGAGCAGGCGGCAAAGCTCGCACACACATCAAACCTGTATTACAACCCGGTGATTGCGCAGGCGGCGAAGCTGTTATGCGAAAAATCTGGTTTTGCGCGTGTGTTTTTTGCAAATTCCGGAGCAGAGGCGAATGAATGCGCGATGAAGCTCGCGCGCAAATATAGCTTTGATACCTATGGGGCGGGCCGCTCGACGATCGTCACGCTGAAAAATTCCTTCCACGGCCGCACGATGGAAACGCTCACCGCAACCGGGCAGGATGAACTGCATCAGTATTTTGATCCCTTTCCGCCGGGCTTCCGTTATGCTGCGGCAAATGATCTTGACGCGCTGAAGGCAGCGATCGACGAGACCGTCTGTGCCGTGATGATGGAGCCGGTGCAGGGCGAGGGAGGCGTGCAGCCGCTGGATGCGGATTTGTGCACAAGGCTTCAGAGCTCTGGCCGGGAAAAGGATATCCTCCTGATTTTCGACGAGGTGCAGACCGGCGTGGGCCGGACGGGCAAGCTCTATGCATGGGAGCATTTCGGTGTGCGGCCGGATATTCTGACGAGCGCCAAAGGCCTCGGCGGAGGATTGCCGGTGGGGGCTTGCCTGTGTGTGGAGAGGCTCGGCGCTGTGATGGGGCCAGGCACACATGGCAGCACCTTTGGCGGCAACCCAATCGTCTGCGCGGGGGTGTGCGAGGTGCTTTCCCGCATGGAGGAGCCGCTCTTTCAGCAGGTGCGCCAAAGGGGCGCGTTCCTGCGGGATACGCTTTCCAAATGTGATGAAATCGTAGAAATCCGAGGGATGGGCCTGATGCTTGGCCTGGTGCTTCAAACAAAGCAGGCCAAAGCGGTTGCTGCTCGTTGTGTGGAAAGGGGGCTGCTGGTGCTCACGGCGAAAACGCTCGTCCGCCTGCTGCCTCCCCTGACAATCTCGCAGGAGGAATTGGAACAGGGCATTGCCATTTTGAAGGAAGTACTCACGGAGAAATAATAAAATTGCCCGGAAAGGAATGATTTCATGAAACATTTGCTGAAAATGCTCGATCTGTCCACAGAGGAGATTTTGGAGCTTTTAAATCTTGCCGACCAGCTCAAATATGAGCGCAGCCACCACATAGCGCACCGCCATTTGGAGGGCAAAACGTTGGGCATGATCTTCCAGAAATCCTCGACCCGCACGCGTGTTTCCTTTGAAGCGGGCATGTTCCAGCTCGGCGGCAGCGCGCTGTTTTTAAGCGCACGCGATCTGCAAATCGGCCGTGGCGAGCCAGTGCAGGATACGGCGCGGGTGCTTTCCCGGTATCTCGATGGCATCATGATCCGCACCTTCGCGCAGGAGGAAGTGGAGGCGCTCGCCGAATATGGTTCGATCCCGATTATCAACGGCCTGACAGATTTTTGCCATCCCTGCCAGGTGCTTGCCGACCTGATGACTGTGCGGGAGCACAAAGGCCGTTTAGAAGGCCTCAAAATGTGCTATATTGGCGACGGCAACAACATGGCGAATTCTCTGATCGTCGGCGGTTTGAAAACTGGGATGAAGGTGAGCGTTGCCTGCCCGGAGGGCTATGACCCGGATCAGAAAGTGCTGGATTTTGCAGCGGAAAACGGCGGCTTTACGCTTGAGCGCGATCCGATGAAGGCGGCGGAAAATGCGGACGTGATCTTTACCGACGTGTGGGCTCCATGGGCCAAGAGGGCGAGGCAGAGCAGCGCCGCGCCGCTTTTGCGGGGATTTATCAGGTGAATGGGAAGCTGCTGGGAGCTGCGAACGAAGGCTGCATGGTGCAGCACTGCCTGCCTGCCCACCGCGGTGAGGAGATCACGGCGGAGGTGCTGGAGGCCCATGCGGCGGAAATCTTCGATGAGGCGGAAAATCGGCTGCACGCGCAGAAGGCTGTTATGGTTGCCCTGCTGAAAGAATAGGGGCTGTGGCTGGTGTGATCCCAGTCAACACGGAATTGAATGTTTTATGGTGAAATTGCCCTTCATCCGCCTATGGGATGGAGGGCGTTTTCTCGCCCCCGAGAAACGTCTCCTACCACAGGGCGAATGAAGAAGGTATTTTATCAACCTTTCTTTTATTGACGATTATTCCATCAGTTTTAAACGGGCAAATTGGATGATGCATCTGTTGGTCAGCCGAAGCATCTCCTCAAGCATTCCTTTCCATTCTGCCCTGAAAAAGACGGACAAAAATTTAAGCTTTTGATAAAATTATAAGCGGAGGTGAGCAGGTGGATATTCTTCAACAGCTCAACGATGCGGCGGCATATATTGAAACCAATCTGTGTGGCCAGGTCGTTCTGAAGGAACTTGCGCAAATCGCATGCGTCACGCAGGATAGCTTTCTGCGTTTTTTTAGCTATATGACCGGAATGACACTGAATGGATATATACGCCGCAGGCGTTTGTCTCTCGCGGCATATGAGTTGCGCGAGTCAAACATCAAGGTGATTGATGCCGCGGTGAAATACGGCTATGATAGCGCCGATTCCTTCACAAAAGCGTTTGTGAAGCAGCACGGGCTCACTCCCACGCAGGCACGGGATTCGCGTCAGCCATTGAAGATATATCCGCCGGTTTCCTTTCACATAAGGATTAAGGGAGCGGAAGAAATGAATTTTAGAATGCTTGAACTGGAGCAAACCACACTTTATGGTGTTTCCAAACCGTTTGACGGGCAGGGCTACAAAACCAGAGAAGAGCTGCGGCATATTATGTGGGCGGATGATTGTGACGATGTTCCAGGGCGGATTTGTGAAGGGCATTGGAATCAACCGTCTAACCATGCTTATGACGGTATCTGGTACGGCATTTGGAAAAATGGTAACTATATGATTGCGCGCCCAGAAACAAGCGTGCAAAAAAATACGCTCGAAAAGCAAATTATTCCGGCTGGGGCTTATGCAGCCTTTCAAACAGAACCCGGAGGGCTTGCCTGGGAGGAGTTCCCAAAGCTTGAGGAATTGATTTTTGACGCATGGCTGCCCAGCTCCGGCTACAGGCAAAGGGGGGATCTGGTCATTGAGGTGCTGCACCTCTGGACGGATCATGATCAGCGGAATAAAAATAGATATTACGAGGTCTGGATTCCAATCGAAAAGAAATAGCGCCGTACGAAGTTATCGTTCTATTGCTCACGGCGCCTAACTTGCGAAAAGCGCATCGGCATTTCCGGTGTGACATTTGTCTCTTTCCAAGCATATTTCCCGGGGAGAGGCGATGCTACGAGAGCCTATGGCATGCGCTTTGCCAAAAGTTTTTTGCCGGAACATCCTCTCCACGATAGGCGGAAACAAGGCAAAGCTTGTTGTAATCACACAAAACAGAGATAGTGCCGCTCACGAGAGCAATCGTGTTGCAGTTATTTTCTCTATTTGACAGGATTCATTCTTGACCCAAGCCGTGGAACCGCTATAATAGATAGCAAAGGATTGAAAAATGAAGGGTCGCTTCGGCACGTGGCGGGGTATTTGCTAAGCGGCTCCAGTGAAGGGATGAATCGTTATGGACTGTGAAAAGATGATGGGAAAAAGGGCGCGCGCCTTCTGCGCGGCGGTCCTTTTCTTTGCTGCGATGGCCATCGGATTCTCCGCTTGCGGGAATGGGGAGGAGCTTGAAGGCTCCACTGTGCCAAAGGGTTCTCAACAGGCGCAAACGCAACAGACGGTGAACCCGTTGACTGGATTGTCTGGCTTTCGGGAGGCGGCGGTAGGCCGGCGCCCAGTGGCGGTGATGATCAACAATGCGCCCGCAGCCGCCCGCAGTGGGGGCTGTGTGCGCCGGATATTGTGTTGGAGGGCCTGGCGGAGGGCGGCATCACTAGAATGATGTGGCTTTTTGCGGATGTGCAGAGCATCCCCAATTGGTTCGGTGCGTAGCGCACGGCACGATTTTCTAGAGATAGCGGAGGGACTCGATGCTGTTTTTGTGCATTGGGGTGGAAGTGTGTATGCCTATGATGCGCTCAAGCAGCGCAATGTAGACGATATTGATGGGATGACCTATTCAAATACCTATTTTTATCGGGATCGTACCCGAAATGTGGGCATGGAACATACTGGATGCACGGATGGAGAGCGGCTTGCGAAGGCATTCGAAAGGCTCAACCTTAGGAGCGAGGCCAATCAGGCGAACCGAGCTCCCTTTGTATTTGCGCAAGAGGGTAAGCCTAGAAGCCTTTCCGGCGGCACATGTGAAAGCGTGGCCTTCTCCTTCTCAAATGCTTATCAACATACATTCCGGTATGATGCGGCCTCCGGGCATTATCAGAACTTCTTGAATGGCCAGCCAATGACGGAGGATGGCGGCAAACAGATGGAAGTGACCAATGTGCTTGTGCTCTATTGCCCGGTCAAAAGCATGGGGGATGCGAGCGGGTGCATTGATATGGATTTAACTGGAGGCAACGGAATTTATGCATCAAACGGCACGTACGAGCAGATCACTTGGAAAAAGGGGAACACGCCTGCCAGCCCGCTGAAGCTGTATGCTTCCGATGGGTCAGAGCTTCATCTAAATGCTGGCAAAAGCTACATCGGCCTTGTGCCATCGATCGGGAGAATCAAACGGTTATTTCTGCCATTCAGGAATCATAAGGCAAGATTTGGTCACTATGCATGAAACTTATGTTGAAAAATTGTGAAAAATGGGCGGAGAAGTTTATACTTTCGTCATTGTTTTTTACAAAACCCGCAACATATCAGCGGTATGATATGGATGTACCTTGAAGGAAGCAAGAAGGAGGTGAGTCCATGTCAAAGAAAGCTTGCGTGTTGGTGTGCGTGACCAGCCAACCCGATTGTGAGCGGCTGATTCGGCGGGTAAAAAGATCGCGGATGGCGAAGGAGTACCGTTGCAGGTTGTCAGCGTACAGCGGATGGAGGAGTGCTTCCAGCCAAACTCTGATACGCTTGAGCGTTTGCACCAGCAGGCAAAGGCAGTGAATGCGGAGATGACGATTTATTTTAACGACAGCCCCGCGATTACTGCCGCAGTACACGCTGTCAAGGAGGGCGCTGTCAATATCGTAATGGGATTCCCGCGGGAAAACAGCGCGCATTTTGTAGAAGATGTTCACTTGCTGGCACCGGAGGTGCCGATCAGCATGGTGGATGGTGATGATAAAATTTATCAGATGATTCCGGCCGCCGCACCCCAGGCGATACGGCGCTGAAAAGGGCGGCAACGGTGTAAATTTTTCATATAGTAACAATAGAGGGAAACGCAGCTTCACGCGTTTCCTCTATTGTTGTATGGAAGATTCAGTTCCAAAGGGCATCTTCCGTTAGAATGCGGTGAAAAAGATCTTGCAGCACGTTGGTTAGCGTATCTTCCGCCCGTTCATTCATTTCCCGGTATTGTTCCGTGGCAGAGTCGTCAGCATCATCCGATATTTTACGCAGGCATATAAAGGGAATTCCGCATTTGTGGCAAACAGAGGCGATCGCTGCGGTTTCCATATCAAAGGCGGTGATGCCAAAGCGCTCAATATAGTCCCTTTTGCGATCGACGTCCGTTAAAAAGAAATCTCCGGTGCCTAATTTTCCTTCTTGCAGGCCAGGGTGTGCAAGCGCTAGGCGCAGAAGCGTTTTATCCGCCTGATAAACCCATTCCTGCCCGGGCTTCTGGCCGGCCGGTATTCCGATAGCGCTGAGATCAAAATCGCATTCCACATAGGTTGCCCCGGCTACGAGGTCACCTCGCCGCAGCCCGGAGACCGCGCCGGAGAGGCCTGCGTTGCAGACCATCTGCGCGCCGTTATCTGCAATTAAAAAGGAAACGGCGCTCGCTGCGTTCACCTTCCCGATCCCGCACTGTACGGCGTGAATTTCCAGCTGACGATCACCTTCTTGAAGCTCCATCACAAGGCCGGCGTTTCCGCGTTTTTCCTCCGCCTGGAAGCCTTGCTGATGCGCATAGGTCAAAAATGGGGCGTATTCCATCTCATCGGCAAAAGCAATGCCAAGGATCTTTTTTTTTTCACGTTAAAATCCATCCCTTCCTCTGAAAAAGGTTACGCTTCATTATAGGGGAGAACGAAAAGAAATCAATTGCAGTGAGCAAATTAACGGAGATTTCTTTTTGGCCTATGATTTTGAGAAAGAAAGGGAAAAGAAGGCTGTTTTCGTTCCAATTTTCAAAAATGGGACAAAACACACCGGATGATGGGCGAGAAGAACAGTCGCTAACGCGGGGGGAGAGGCATAGACTGTAATCGGGGATAACAATAAGCGCCGATGCGTCCTCCGGTGGCGGTTGATCCGTCCACAGGGGAGCCGGGGACAGCCGATAGGCACATGGCGCATTTTAGATAGATGGCCCCGCCTTCTCCCAACGGGTTCGATTGGGGGAGGGAAAGAGAAAGAGCGCGCTGCTTTGGCATCACCTTTGCAGCGCGCTCTGATCTTTTGAAATAGCCGGGTTATTCCTCCATCTGCTTGCCGAGGAAGGAGGCGGCAACTTGCATGAGTTTGATCTCGGTTGAGGATGGGGCCGTAGCGCCATTTTCCGCCATCAGGAGCACGACGGCGCCGGACACATCGCCCGACCCAATGATCGGATAGGCAATCCCGGCCATGCGTTCCAGCCCTTCCACCGGACGAAGCGATTCGCCCGATCCGCTATAGACAAAATTCGAGCGTTTTTCCATGAGCGATTCCAAGTTAGCGGAAATCCGCCGGTCTACCGCTTCCCTCTTTGGAATTCCTGCGCAGGCGATGACATGATCCCTGTCGCAAATGAGAACGGGCAAATTGGTGCTGCGGGAAAGAACCTCCGCATACTGGCCGGTGAAGGAAGAAAGCTCCCCGATGGGGGAATACTTTTTAAAGATCACCTCACCGTCCGCATCCGTATATATTTCAAGCGGATCACCCTCACGAATCCGCATGGTGCGGCGAATTTCTTTTGGAATGACCACGCGTCCCAAGTCGTCGATCCTTCTTACAATTCCAGTGGCTTTCATAGTATAGATAACTCCTCCATTATAATTTTCCCTGACTGCCGCCGTGCAGCCCGGCAGATAACATTTGGAACAGGGCGGGAAACAACACCCGCCGCCGTCTGAGGCAAAAATAGTATCTGCGCCGTGGAAATTTTTATACCCATATGCAATGAAAAATCCGGAATGGAATATTTTCCTTCTCATGGAAGAGGCTGAAAAATACGCCGCAAAAATTGTAGAGATACAATCTTTGCGGCTCGTTTTCAATCATTTTCTGAAAAAAATTGAAAAGTCACATTATTTCACGGGCTTATCCGGTGGTAGGGTGGTATCGCCCCCGCCATTAGGGCCAGGCTCCGGCGATTTTGGAGGGGAGGTCGCCGCATCGCCCCTGTTCCAAAGATGGATCAGGTTTTGATCGTTGAGCAGTTTGAGCATAATCAGCGTCAACGGAACCAAAAACAGGCCAATAAAACCGAACAGTTGCAGCCCAATATACATGCCTACGATCGTCACGACCGGGGGAAGACCGAGTTGACCGGCCACGAGCTTCGGCTCGATGATTTGCCGGATGACAGAGATCGCCACATAGATCACAATAAGGCCGATGCCAAACCCCACCCGGCCCGTGCAGAGGGAATAAACAGCCCATGGGATTAAGACGGTGCCTGTTCCCAACACAGGGAGAATATCTACAATCGCTGTCAGAAGGGCGATAGCAAGGATATAGCTGCTCTCATATAAACCCGCCAGCTTTAAAATACCCAGGCCAATGGTCATTTCGACAAAAGTGATCAGGATAATGAGCAAATAGGCCCGGAGCATTTTAAACATGGAAGAGAAAAGAAGCTGTTTAGAGGCACTGAGCGCCTCTCTGCGCTCCCTAGGCAGCTGGCGTTTTACAAAGTTAACGAGGCGGTCATAATCCGCCGTCATAAAGCAGCAGGCGATAATCGAAATCAAAGTGGCAAGAAAAATAGAGGGGATTTGCTTTGCCGTATTCCATACGCCGGAAAGCGGAGAGGAGAGGATAGAGAGGTCGATATTCAATCTGCCATTTGCGGCGCCGGTTTCCAAGTCGTGAAAAAGCTCACGGATGCTGTTGGCCGCCATGGTTTCAATGCTGTCCGGCAGGAAGTGAATATTTTCTAAAATCCAGGCCTCTGTCTGTTTGAGAAAAACGGGTAGATTATCAAGCTTTGCCGTAATCAAGGAAATAAAGCCCCGTAGTTCATCCACAATCCGAACGCCGATCAGTGCAAGCACCGCCATGATCGCCGTGAGCGCAAGCAAAACGGCAAGTCCGGAAACAAGCCCCTTTTTCAGCGGGGTTTTTTTTGTGATCCAGTTGACGGGGCGCTGTAAGGCCATTGCAATAAAAAAGGCCAAAATGAAGGGGAAGCACGTCCAGAAGGCAAACCGCATGAAAAAGTAAAAGAGGCCCAATATGATCGCAAAATAGACGGTGTTGATGATAAAACGCCTGCGTTTTCAATTTTCGTCATGACACCACATCCTTGATGGCCGCGGCAAGGGGGCAACGGCAGTTTTAGGGGCACAAGAGGCGCAAACCGGCAAAGCATCGCCCCTTTTTGCTGAAAAAACAGGTTATTTGTATTCTATAACAGCTGGGGTATGAATACAATTAAAAATATGTTACAAAATTCTCTCATTTTTCTCTGCTCCAGCTTACGGTTCTGACGTATGTAGAGCAGAAAAGAAAAAAGTTGAAATTCTCCCTTTATTATGCCGCCGCTTTATGATAAAATATTCTGAGATTCTCTAGTTTACTGAATTTTCCCGCGGAATGTTAAAGGAGTTGTCACACATGTATGTAGCGGTAATGGGGTATGGCGTGGTCGGCTCGGGCGTAGTGGAGCTGTTTGGCAAGAACCATGGCAGCATTGTGCGCAGAAGCACCCAAACCGAGATGGAGATCAGGTACATCCTTGACCTGCGCGACTTTCCGGGCGACCCAAATGAAGAAAAATTCACCAAGGATTTTCAAAAGATTCTACAGGATGAGGAAGTTAAGATCGTTGTTGAAACGATGGGCGGCCTGCATCCGGCGTATGAATATGTGCTCGCCTGCCTCAAGGCGGGGAAGAGCGTGGTCACCTCCAATAAGGAGCTTGTAGCGGCGAAAGGGTACGAACTGCTTCAGGCCGCTGAAGAAAACAACGTCAATTTCCTCTTTGAGGCAAGCGTTGGCGGAGGAATCCCGATTATCCGGCCGATCAGCCAGTGCCTGGCAGCCAATGAAATTGACGAGATTGCCGGGATCCTCAACGGCACGACGAATTTCATCCTGACCCGCATGATTGAGGATCAAATGAGCTTTGAAGACGCACTTCGCCTGGCGCAGGAAAACGGATATGCGGAAAAAGACCCGACGGCCGACATCGAAGGCATTGACGCCTGCCGCAAGATTTGCATTCTGGCATCTCTGGCATTTGGTAAGCATGTGTATCCGGATGGCGTTTATACGGAAGGCATTACCAAAATCCATTTGCGGGATGTGGAATATATTCGCGCTTGGGGCGGCGTGATCAAGCTGCTCGGCCGGGCAAAGAGGCTCAAGAACGGGCGCATTAGCGCAATGGTCAGCCCAGCGGTTGTGGATCGGCATAGCAGCTTGCCGGAGTGGACGATGTATTCAATGCGATCCTTGTGCGTGGGGATGCGATTGGCGACGTGGTGTTTTATGGCCGCGGAGCAGGTAAAATGCCAACAGCAAGCGCGGTTGTGGCCGATGTGATCGACTGTGCAAAGCATCTCAACCGCAAAAAGCTTTTCGGCTGGGGCAGCAGCGAAGAGGGCTATGTGGCCGATTATCGCGATATGCGCACGGCGCTTTATATCCGTGCGCAGGCAAGCAAGCCGGACCAGGCATTGGAAGCTGCCCGGAAAGCGTTTGGCGAGATCACGGCGCTACACTGCGAGGATGCGCCGGCAGATGAAATTGCATTTATCACACCGCAGGATACGGAGCGGGAATTGCAGGCGAAGCTTGCCGGGATCAACGGGCTTACGCTGCAATCCGTGATCCGGATGACGGATTATTGATTATAGGAGGGTATTGCAATGGCACTCATTGTACAAAAATTTGGCGGCAGCTCTGTTGCGAATGCCGATAAGGTTCGCAACGTTGCGCAGATCGTCACGCAGACCTACAGCGAGGGAAACGATGTAGTGTCGTTGTATCTGCACAGGGCGATACAACAGACGACCTGATCGAAAAGGCGGCTGAAATTAATCCGAAGGGCTCCAAGCGCGAGATGGATGTGCTCCTCACTGCCGGCGAGCAGATGTCCGCCTCCCTGCTGGCGATGGCGATTGAAAAGCTTGGGTTCCCTGTCATTTCGTTGCTGGGCTGGCAGGCAGGTTTCCAAACGAGCTCTGCCTATGGCAACGCCCGCATTAAATCCATCAAAACCGATCGCCTTCGCGCAGAGATTGGGCGCAAAAATATTGTTGTGGTTGCGGGCTTCCAAGGCCTCAATAAATATGACGATGTGACAACCTTTGGCCGCGGCGGTTCGGATACGACCGCCGTTGCGCTTGCCGCTTCCCTGCATGCGGAGCGCTGCCAGATTTTTACGGACGTTGAGGGCGTATACACCGCCGACCCGCGTAAGATTGAGGGCGCGAAGAAGCTTAAGGAGATCACCTATGACGAGATGCTGGAACTTGCCACGCTCGGCGCGCAGGTGCTCAATAACCGGTCTGTAGAAATGGCGAAAAAATATAATGTTGAGGTAGAGGTGCTCTCCAGTCTCAAGAGGGTGCCGGGCACAATTGTGAAGGAGGTTGCCAAAATGGAAAGATGCTGGTCAGAGGGGTTACGAAGGACACAAATGTGACGCGTGTCTCCATCATCGGCGTGCCGGATGTGCCGGGCATCGCGTTTAAAATTTTCAGCAAACTTGCAGCAAAGGGTATCAATGTGGATATTATTCTGCAATCCGTCGGCCGTGATGGCACAAAGGATATTTCTTTTACCGTCAGCCGGGACAATGGCGAAACGGTTGCCGAGATTCTCTCCACTTCTTTTGAGGAGTTGGCAGGCAAGGAGATCGTAACGGATAATCAGGTGGCAAAGATCAGCGTTGTCGGCGCGGGCATGGAAACACACCCCGGTACGGCAGCGAAGATGTTTGAAGCGCTGTATGAAATTGATGTTAACATCCAAATGATCGCGACAAGCGAGATCAAGATCTCCGTTCTGATCGATGAAAAGGATGCCGACCGTGCGGTGCAGCGGTGCATAAGGCGTTTATCCCGGTGGAATGAGCTTTTAGAATTCGTTAACAAAAACGTCCGTGCGCTTTTTTGCGCCGGGCGTTTTTTTTGAGTTTTTTGGTTAATAATACGGAATACAGATGGTTAGAAAGACAAAGAAAATGGAGGGATTCCGATGGATCAAATTCCAACGCCCGTATGGGAAGATCAAAAGCTCAATCAGTATTTCAAAACGCTACCTGTTTTCGTGCAGGAAACGATTGCGCAGACGGGCATCCAAATTACGGATGAGGCGCAGCTGCGCGCCGTCGCGGAAAAAATTTTAAAAGGGCAGCAGCAGTAAAATGAGCCTTTTCTATAGGGTATGGAAAAACAAAAACGACCGGAGCGGCATTTTTCGCTCCGGTCGTTTGGTAAAGGACCGAATTACATGCTTTCTGGGACCATAATCTTAAGCATTTCTAAAATATTGCGGATCGTATCCCGCACACAGATGCAAAGATAAATTCGCGCCTGCATGAGCGCCTCATCCTCTACGCGGACGCGGCAAGCGTTATAAAATTTGTGAAAAAGCGTGGCCAGCTCGATTACATAACGGGTGATCCGCGCGGGATCATAATTCTTGGCGGAGAGGACGATCTCATCCGTCAGAGCGGCCAGATGGCGGATCAGCGCCCGTTCCTCCGGGGTAGCTAGCAGGCAAAGCTCCTGCCCCGTGCACTCCCGCGGGGCAACGCCCTCTGAAGCGAGCTTTTTCAAGATGCTGCAAATGCGCGCGTGCGCATATTGGCAGTAATACACGGGGTTTTGCGCGCTTTGCTCAACGGCTAGATCAAGATCAAATTCCATTTGGGAGCCGGGCTCGCGCAAGTTAAAAAGGAAGCGTGCTGCATCGACCGGGATGTCGTCCAGCAGATCAGTCAGAGTAATCGCCTTCCCTGTACGCTTGGACATCCGCACCACCTCGCCGCCGCTGACAAGCCGCACAAGCTGCATCAGGATAACGTCCAGCCGGTTGGGGTCGATCCCAATCGCCTCCAGCGCGCCCTTCATGCGGGCGACGTGGCCGTGGTGATCCGCGCCCCAGATATCGATGGCCTGATCGTAGCCACGCTTTACCAGTTTGTTGCGATGGTAGGCGACGTCGGCGGCGAAATAGGTCGGGTTGCCGTTGGCACGCACGAGCACCTCATCCTTTTCGGCGCCGCGTTCGGTTGCTTTATACCAAAGCGCGCCGTCTTTTTCATAGGTGAGACCGGCCTGGCGAAACAGCTCAATGGTTTCTGCCAATTCTCCATCCTGATGGACGGTGCTCTCATAGAACCAATTGTCATACTGAATGCGGTATTTGGCGAGCGTTTCCTGCATGCCGGCAATATTCTTCGGCAGAGCGAAATCAACCAGCGCCTGCCGGCGTTCGGCCTCGTCCGCATTTACATACCGGTCTCCGAAAACCGCGGCGAACTCCTCTGCGCGCACGCGGATATCATCGCCGTGGTAACTATCCTCCGGCAATTCGATCGCATCTTCTCCCAGAAAATGCTGAAGATAACGCACCTCCAGCGAGAGAGCAAATTTTTCGATCTGGTTGCCCGCGTCGTTGACGTAGAATTCCCGGCAGACGTCAAATCCCGCATAATCGAGCGCTGCGGCTAGGCAATCTCCCAATGCGCCGCCGCGGGCATTGCCCATATGCATTGGGCCGGTTGGGTTAGCGGATACAAATTCTACCATCACACGCTTGCCCCTGCCAAAATCGGAACGGCCATACCCCTTGCCGCAGGCGCGGATATCCTTTAAGATGCGGCATAGTAGCTATCCGCCAGGAAAAAGTTTAGAAACCCGGGGCCAGCCGCCTCACAACGGCTGAAAAAAGTATCCGCAAGATCCATGCGGGCTAAAACTTCCTCCGCAATTTTGCGTGGGGCCATGTGGAAAGCCTTTGCACATGCCATTGCGGCGTTGGTCGCATAGTCGCCATTGGCCCGGTCCGCGGGGACCTCCACAGTGAATGCCGGAATGGGCTCCGGCGGCAGGGCTCCGTCCGCCACTGCCTTTCCCATTGCATCGAGCACCGCCTGGCGCAGTGCCTGTTTCGTTTCCCTTACGAGTTTTGACATCCTGTATTTGCCTCCTTCACCGTGATTACAAGCTCGTTGCGCGCGGCGAGGCCGGCGTTGAAATCGAGCGTATAATGGAATTCCAGTTTCCCTCCATGCTCATCCATCAACGAATCCACCTTTTGAGTAAATACGCCGATCATCAGTTCACCGTAGGGCGTGGCGTAGTGGCAGTTATGCCGCCGGCCGAGCTCCATAATCAATTCCGATTGGTAGCTCCCCGTCCTCGTCATGGTAACGCGGCGGCCGTTTTCCACATGCAGGGTGGTAACGCAGCCTCCAATTCGCCGTCCTGATCCGTATAGATCAGTGAATAATCCTCCGGTGTGCCGCAGAGGGAGCCCACGGTGGTCATGGACATGCTTTGGACGTCGCCGTCCGTTTCGTGCTGGTCGGCAATTTCTATGATAACGTCTTTTTCCAAAATGGTAAACATCCTTTCGCAAAAGTAGGGATGCGGCGTGTCAACCCTTCGGCTCCCATTTTTTAAAGCGAGCTGGATCAGCCGGTCTAGCAGCTCGCCATAGGGCAGGCCGGTGTGTTCCCAAAGCTTGGGATACATGCTGATGGGCGTAAAGCAGGATGGTGTTCGGCTCGTTGAGAAGCACCGCGCATCTGATTTGCGCACAAAGAAATCCACGCGTGCAAGCCCGGAGCAGCCCATTTCCGTGAAAACGCGGCAGGCGGCGGCGCGCACCGCCTCGAGCGTATCCGCCGGCAGACGGGCGGGGATGTGCAGCTCGCTGTCGGCCGCGATATATTTTGCTTCGTAATCGTAAAAATCATTGCAGGGGACAACCTCGCCTACGGTGGAGGCTTTCGGCTTCTCGTTGCCGAGCACAGCGCATTCTACCTCCATGCCATCGATCCCCTCCTCCAAAACGAGCTTATCATCATGCAGGAAGGCCTTTTCGATTGCATCGGCCAGCTCCGCTTCGTTGCGAGCCTTTCCTACGCCGACAGAGGAGCCCGCGTTGGCGGGCTTGACAAAGATGGGGAAGCCGAGCCGACCAATTGCCTTTTGGCGCAGGACGGCGGCATCTTTTTGATAGCCATCGCGGGTCAAGGGGAGCCACTTTGCCTGCGCAATGCCCGCCACATCTGTCATGGCGTTTGTAATCGCCTTATCCATCGTGATAGCGGAGGCGGTGCAGCCGCAGCCGACGAAGGGGAGCTGCGCAAGCTGCAAAAGGCCTTGCATGGTGCCGTCCTCCCCGTTTTTGCCGTGCAGGACGGGGAACACCACATCCACATGCTCCACGCGTGCCGCGCCGTTTTCAAAAATGAGCAGGCCGTGATGAGAGGCGTCCGGCGAGAGCACAGCGGGCGTCCGCTTGCCGCATTCGAGCCAGTTATCCTCCGGTAAGGCTTCCGGATCGCCCTCATAGAGCAGCCATTCGCCCTGCTTTGTGATGCCGAGGGTGAGCACTTCATAGCGGTCCCGCGGAATATTTTGGATGACGCTGCGCGCCGAAACGAGGGATACCTCATGCTCGCTCGATACGCCGCCGAAAAGAACCAAAACCTTTTTCATGAAATAAGACCATCCTTTCTCTGCCGGGCAGTCGAGCCTGCCTGTGCCAAGGGAGGGGCTGCCTTCCTAAAACCTTTATATGATAGCATAATTCAGAGATATGCGCAATTGGAGAAAGTGCCGGAAAGCGCGTTGGTTTTGTTGATAAAAAAGGCCGCGGCTTGTGGAAGCCGCGACCGGAAAAATAGTTTCAATCACTGCATAAAGATAAAATTTTTATCCCCCGATTATAAAGCACAAAATCCAAAAATCGACACCAAGCATGAGGCCAGCCAGTAGAGAAAAGACTACCCAGGACCCAGAATAGTCCCTAATTGCACGCACGGCACAGAAGATAAATAGGAACATCAAAGCAGAGGCAATAAAGGGCACGACATAAAGCATAGTTTTCTCCCTCCCTTTTATGGGTCAAAGTAATAAAAATTACGGACTAGAGTGTTGGATGCGTCAAATGAAGGATCGGCCCATACACTCAAACTTAAATCGGCTCCTAAATTTAAATTGCCATATATCGACACCTTTTTGTGATAATATCTTCCTTTAAAAGTAGCGGGCAGGTTAGCCTTATCCGGATTGGCAGCCACTACGATCACGGAAAAAAGGCCGCAGTGTACGGTTGTAATATATCTTTTTCCACCATGAGAATAAGCGGATTTGATATCAAAATCCTTCTTAAGCCCTCTATCTGTATCGATATCCTCGGAATAAGCATCATCGCCTTCTGAACCTCCAACACCCATAGATCATCGGAGGGGGTGTTGATGGGGCTCCCGGCTACCCTTCCCTTTGCCATATAAAGAAAGGCCACTTCATCTGTGCCCGTCAGCGGATGTAAGCCGGAAGACCATGCGATGGCCACCGTATCAGTAAGCGTCCAAAAGGTTCATATTCCCACGCCCACATATAAACAAGCTGACGTTTGATATGTGTGGGAGAATAGGCGGGAGAATTGCTGGTAGCATCCACATACCGTTCCGAGTTTAATGCATGCGTAAAATTCTGTAAATCCCCAGTCGCTTTTACAGCGGCCGCTGCCGTCAATTTTACCGTAGGCAGACGGTCCATTTCTTTGAGCAGCAAAGCCGGTTGTAAGGTGTTTTGAATTTCGTTGGCCTGTGCGACCACGTCAAAAAATGTAAGCGGCTCATTGCGCGCGGTGGCGCGATCCTGTATCACTTTTTGCAATGCTTCATCATTTCGCAAAAGCGCCTGAAAGTCGGCGAGGGATTCCTGATCCATTGAGATCGCGCCGGTTTCATCCTGCGTGTAAAAAACCTGGTATTCATCCGTTAGGATGCCGTAGCATTCTGGCGGGAGGGTTTCTGCTGAAAGATCAGGGATGGGAAAATCCGAGAGATTACCTGCAAGCGCGGACATAGATCCGAACAAAAGAAGTAACGAAAGAGAGGCTGAGAGAACACGTCCGATTGTTTTTACCATCATTTTACCTTTCTTTCTTTTCAGGATAGTTTTATCATACCAGCAACGCGCAATATTGTCAATACTGAACATAAAACAGAAAAATAGATGAAAAAATTACATATAAATTGGGAGCCTATAAATGCACATTAGATATCATTTGACTTTCCGCCTTCGATTCGTTATACTTAATGCAAATGACTTGCAATAAGGAGCACCCTATGAACAACAGCAAAAAACATCTCGCGCTGCTTTCTGTTTTGCTCTGCCTTCTTTTGATCGCCTTTTCGGGCTGCACACCGGTGGAGCACTTGCAGAGCGATTATCAGATCGTCACCTCTTTCTACCCGATGTATCTCTTCACACGCAACCTGACGGAAGGGATCAGCGGGGTAACCGTGGTCAACATGACGGCACAGAACGCAGGCTGCCTGCATGATTATCAACTGCTCTCCAAGGATATGAAAGCGCTCGGCGCGGCGGATGCGTTTGTTATTAACGGAGCAGGGATGGAGGGATTCCTCGAGAAAGTGATTGAGCAATTACCCTCCCTGCCCGTGATCACGGCGAGTGAAGGGATTGAAATCCTCTGTGAAAACGCGGAGCACGAGCATGAAGAGGAGCAGGCGGCATGGTCATGCGGGGCACGAGCATGAGGAGAACGCGCACGTTTGGCTCTCCGTGCCGAATGCGATCGCAGAGGTCAATAACATCGCAGCAGGGTTGAAAAAGCTTTTGCCAGGTAATGAAGCGCAGATTGAGCGAAACCGGAGCGCTTATGAAAAACGCTTGCTTTCGCTTGATGCAGAGCTGGCACAAATGCTCGCCCCCATCCGGGGCGCCGAGATCATCTCCTTCCACGAGGCGTACGATTATTTTGCGCAGCGGTATGGCCTCGTCATCGCTGGGGCGATTGAAACGCACGATGGCGGGGAGCCGGGCACAAAGGAGCTGATCGAAACCGTGGAACGGATCCGCTCGCACGGCATCCGGGCCATTTTTATCGAGCCGAATTATCAGGGCAGCTCGGCGGGAATCCTCAGCCGGGAAACGGGGGCAAAGCTCTGCACGCTAAACCCTGTGACTCAAGGGGAGGACAGCTTGACCGCTTATGAGGGCATCATGCGGCAAAATGCGAAAACGATCGTGGAGGCGGTAAAAAATGGCGATTGAAAACGGCTGCGGGCTTTGCAGCGTGCAAATACAAAAGATCGGCGTGCAGAAGGGGCGCGACATCCTGCTGGAGGACGTCTCTTTTGAAATGCACTGTGGGGAGCTGACAGCTCTCATCGGCGTAAACGGCGCGGGCAAAACAACCTTGCTGCGGGCTATTTTGGGCGAGATACGGCATACCGGCACGGTCCGTTACCATTCCCACGATGGGAAGGATCTCTCGGAGATCACGGTTGGCTATGTGCCTCAATATCTGGATTTGACCGAAGCGCACCGGTGAACGTGATGGATTTCTGCTGGCCGGGCGCACACAGGCCCCGGTGTGGATTACCCGGCCGCGCGCGCTGAAGCAGGCAATCCGGAGGAGCCTTGCGGATGCGGGCTGCGAGGGGTTGGAGAACCGGATGCTTGGGGCCCTTTCCGGCGGCGAGTTGCAGCGCGTGATGCTCGCGCAGGCGCTTTATCCCACGCCTGAGCTGTTGATTCTTGACGAGCCGGTATCTGGTGTGGACACCGTGGGATCAGAGCAGTTTTATGAGAAGATTTCACAGCTCCGGCACGATTACCACATGGCGATCCTGATGGTTTCGCATGATCTGGAGCTGGTTCATCTGCATGCGGACAGGGCTGTTTTGCTCAATAAAAAGATTCTCTGCGCCGGTGAGGTTGACGAGGTTTACAATTCCAAAGCCTTCCGTGGAGCGTTTGGCATAGGGGGGGCGGCGAAATGACTGTAATCTATCAAATCCTCGAAACTGTGCTGCCCTTTTCATGGCTTGATTACAATTTTATGAAAAATGCCTTTGTGGCCATCCTGCTCATCACGCCGCTGCTCGGCGTGCTCGGCACGATGGCGGTCAATAACAAAATGGCCTTTTTTTCCGATGCGCTGGGCCATTCCGCGCTGACCGGCGTAGCGCTTGGCGTGCTGCTGGGCATTCAAAACGATCTCATTAGTATGATTGCATTTGGGGTGCTGCTCGCGCTGGTGATCACGCGTGTAAAATCGGCAAAAACAGCCTCAGCCGATACGGTGATCAGTGTGTTTTCGTCTACCGCCATTGCGTTGGGGCTCGTGATCCTATCGGCGGGGGGCGGATTTTCCAAATATTCGCAATACCTGATCGGCGATATCCTGAGCATTACGCCGCGGGAAATTTTGCTTCTGGCAATTACGCTGGTAATTGTTATTCTAATCTGGGGGATCATCTATAACCGCCTGCTTCTGTTAAGCATCAACACGGATCTTGCCGCAAGCCGGGGCGTGAAAACGGCGGTGGTAGAAAATATTTTTGTGGTGCTCGTTGCAGTGGTCGTGATGCTCTCGATTAAATGGGTGGGCGTGCTGCTGATCAACTCCCTGCTCATTCTGCCTGCGGCGGCTGCCCGCAACCTTGCGCGCAGCTCTCGGCAGTATTCGGCTTTTTCCGTGCTGATCGCAATGGTGTGCGGGGTGGGCGGCTTGATCGCCTCGTTTTATTTCAATACGTCGGCCGGCGCAACGATCGTGCTGCTGTGCGCGGCGGTGTTTTTTGCAACCTATGCGGCGCGCCGCAGAAAATAATAAGGCTGCCACAAATTACCATGTAATTTGCAGCAGCCCTTTTTCAGCTTTGGCCTCTACATCATAATATAGAGCAGGGCCAGCAATAGCAGCTCATCAGCGCCCTCTCCATTCAACAAAAGCATCAGCGCGAGCAGTAGGGATTGATCGGAGCTACCCTCCGCCAGGCCCAGCGGCAAAGGGCGCTTTCCCGGCACAGCGCCTTGGGAGGCGTGCGGCTCCTCCTCCTGCATAGGCAGAGGCGTTTCCCTTTTCTCCTGGATATAATCCACTGGCAGGGAAATATGCTTTGGGGAACGCGGCTTACCCGCGGGCGGTTGTGAATGCTGCGGCTTATTGTCTAGAAAAGCAAGACGATCCGCGTCAACTTCCGTTTTTTCCGCTGTGGGCGCGAGCCCTGTTGGCAGGTGCTGCGGCTCCCGATGGGCGCTGTGCTCTGCGGCTTTTGCCTGCGGGGGCCCCTCCTGCGGCGCTGAAATGGGGGAGATTCGCTTTTTTTTCGGTCTAATTCCTCCTGCGCGCGTTGGGCCGTCAGTTGGGCGCGGCGCTGCATTTCACGCACGCGCTGCGTGGCCTCCTCCTGCATGGCCATCAGCTCTTGGTATGTATAATCCCTCGCCAAATCAAAGCACCCCCTGATCCCTTAAAATCGGCAGCATTTCCAGCAGCCGCATCATGCGAAGCGCCTCATCCGCCTTATGGCGGCGCTCAGGGCTCAGAAGAGGCTTGAGCGCTGCGATAAAGGCGGTTCTGGAATCATTCCCCCCGCCATTCATTGCGCCCATGATGGCAGACAGTTTTTTCATCATTGCCGGATCGATTCCGGAGAGCGCGCCGAGCGCTTCCGCCGCCCCGTTTTGACCGGCCGTGGGCAGGGGTGTGTTCTGCTGAGTCGGTCCGGCCTGCTGGCCGCCCTGGTTCTGCCCGCCAAAGAGCGATTGCGCCACACTCTGCAAGGATTGGATATCATCCGGGCTGAGGCTGTTAATCAGGTTGCTTAAGTTCTTATCGTCCATTTTTCAAAATCCCCCTGTTTCGGTTGTTACCGGTTAAAATGCTGCCTGGTATCTAGGAGCTTTTCCAGCAGAGCCTGTGCCTGCGGCGTGGCAAGCAGCTTATCCGCGGCCTGACGGTCCTCCAAAAGCATCTTGAGCGTTTTTGCCTGCGTCGGGTTCATATTTTGCGCACAAAATCTTCCCAGTTTCCGCTATTGATTGCCTGCTCGATATCGGAAGCCGCTTTTCCGGAGGTTTCACTCAAATGCTTCAGAGCGGCCTTCATTTGTTCGGTGTTCAGATTTCTTCCGTCAATCATTGCATTCACCACCTGTAGTGTATATAATACTAATATGCTTGCGATGGGGGAAAGTATGAACGATCTTTTACCCGATCTCTATGAAAGGAAGTCGGCTCGGATGAGGCTCCTGGTAGTTTCTGATTCTCATGGGGATTCCTACGCGCTGTATCGCGCAATCCAGCAGCAGCCTGCGGCGCAGGTGGTCATCCATCTGGGCGATGGCGAAAACGATATGGAGCAGGCGATGGGCCTCTGCGGGGAGAAGCGCGTGATCTGCGTGCGGGGCAATTGCGATTGGGGCTCGATGCTGCCCGCCCTTTCACTGGAGCGGATTGCAGGCAAGCTGCTGTATCTTACGCATGGCTATGCGGAAAACGTAAAATACGGCGATGGGCAGCTCCGGCAGCAGGCGCGCGCCTGTAAGGCCGACATTGCATTATATGGCCACACCCATCGGGCTGTGACAGATTTTGAAGACGGCCTATACCTGATGAACCCCGGCGCTGTTGCAAACGGGGAATACGGGATTGTCGACATCACGCAGGCGGGTATTGTGTGCGTGAATCACAAAATCAGATAGGCCGCGCAGCGCAAGCGGGCAGCAAGACAAGCTTCGCCGCCCTCTGCTTGATAAAAGGGCGATGAACAGTAGCCTGCATAGGATAGCCAGCGGCTGTATTTTTATGATTGTTGAAAAAGGAGCGCATCCGGCATGAATGTTCTGATCGTCGGCGCGGGTAAAACCGGGCGAAGGCTCGCCCTTGCTTTATCCGGGCGAGGGTATGATGTTGCGGTGGTAGACCGCGATCAAAGCAGGCTCGACCTGTTGGGGGAGAATTTTGACGGCATCACGGTAGCGGGCGTTCCGGTGGATCGGGATGTGCTGATTTCCGCAGGCTGCGAAAATGCGGACGTTGCCTGTGTGATCACGCCGGAGGATAATGTCAACGTGATGGTCACGCAGCTTTTACGGACCGATTTTCAGGTGGAAACGATTTATACCCGCATTTTGGACCCTTCCCGCGAGGCTGTTTTCCACAAATTTGGCCTGCACACGATCTGCGCCACCCGCTATGAGGCCGACCATCTGCTGGACCTGATTACAAAGGAGGATGCGCAATTTTCCATGCTCCATTTTGGAAGCGCCTCCGTATCCTTTGAGGAGGTGCGCACGGATCGCCATGATTGGGGGCTCAAGCCCTCCCAGCTTTATCATCGTAAAAATGAAATGCCCTTTGCCGTGCGCCGCAAAGGCGGGCGGCTGTTCCTGACCAATGCGGAGAACCTAATTCTTTCGGAAGGCGACAGCGTGATTTTTGCGCAGATCAATGATTAAGGGGCCTTTTAAGCGCGTTTTCTGCAATATTTGTGGCCTCTTTTCACAAAAAAGCGGCCGGGAAAGGAAATCGATACTATCATGAGGAAAATACTGATCGTCGGCGGGGGTAATCTTGGCTATTTCCTCTCGCAGGCGCTGATGGAGGATGGCTATAGCGTCAGCCTGATTGAAAAGGAGAAGGAATACTGCCGGCGCGTTGCAAATTTGCTCGATATTCCCGTGATCTGCGGGGATGGAACCATGGTGGAAACGCTCGCGCGCGGCGGCGCGGGGAAGTGTGATACGCTGATCGCCGTAACTGGCAAGGATGAGGATAACCTGATCGCCTGCGAGCTTGCAAAGCAGCAGTTTAACGTTCCGCAGACGGTGGCGCGGGTCAATAACCCCAAGAATATGGATATCATGAAGAAGCTCGGCGTGGATATCACGATGTCCCCCACCGGATTATCGCTGGGATGATTGAACATGAGGTGGAGGGCGCGGCGGTGCGCTTGGTGGCGGATATCAACAACAGTGATGCGAGCATCAATGAATATAGCTGCCGGAGCATTGGTCCCGTTCGGGCGCGACCGTTCAATCCCTGAATCTGCCGGAGGATTGCGTTTTAATTTATCTGATGCGGGATTCTTTGATTACGATTCCGCGCGGCAACACGGCGCTGATGGAGGGGGATGAGATTGTTGCCCTCACAGTGGGGAATACGGCGAAAACGTTGAAAAAGATATTTGAATTATAAAAAACAGTAGGGGCGAACTGTG
>ENA-OUNI01000048-OUNI01000048.1-human-gut-metagenome-genome-assembly--contig:-NODE-48-length-41072-cov-3.469264_pt1 | contig 41072 bp, 47 predicted proteins | sample MGYA00242499_ERZ504580 | MGnify/ENA primary metagenome ERZ504580 (study PRJEB26092, sample SAMD00036315) | human gut metagenome | host: Homo sapiens | study: EMG produced TPA metagenomics assembly of... | reverse complement strand
GAAAAGAAATGATAATCAACAAATTACTTATGATGATGAGCTTTGAGTATGTTTACACACCTGGTAGTATGGAAAGTGGACTATTTAATATCAGAGATATCAAAGATTATCCAGTACTTTATACGGCTATTATTGAGGATGTTGATATTCTTGTGACAGGAGATAAAGATTTTTCAGATATAGATGTCGAGAAGCCGAAAATTATGTCTCCAACACAGTTTATGGAGAATTTTTTAGAAGAATGGTAAAAAATGTTCGGGGATTATAAAAACACTCAAAATCAGCTATACCTGATATGGTATAGCTGATTTTTTGAAAATTAATATGACTCCGTTTGTTTTGTAGACTGGCAGAATGCAGAAGAGTCTTTAACAGCTCTTTCTCTTTATAATTTCTGTACTTATTTCAATTTTTACATGGCTTGCAGAGGTAGAATTTATTATCTCTGCAAGCTTTTTACTGCAATTTCACCCATGTACTGCTTAGGCACATGCACAGTCGAAAGAGGTGGTGTGATGTAGGTACACATTGGCATATCATCAAAGCCTATTACTGATATGTCTTCAGGGATACGATAGCCTTCCTCTGAAAGTGCACGCATAGCTCCGGCAGCAATCAGGTCATTGTCGGCAAAGTAGCATCGGACAAGCTCATCACCGCTTTTTATAACTGCCTTCATATCACAGTAAGCACCGTCAACTGAAGGGGAGAGGTGATGTACGACTGAGCGCGAGGTTGACATACCGTTTTTGCGTATTGCTTTATAGAAGCCGTCGGCTCTTTCCTCAAAGCCTGTTATACTGTATGCGGAATGCAGATATCCGGGCTGTGCATGTGTTTGTTTGATCAGGTAGTCTGTGGCAAGATAGGCACCCTGAAGGTTATTTATAGTCACGCAATCGAGGTTTAAGGCTTCGAAATAGTTGTCTATTAGCACAACAGGCAGACCGCACCTTGTAAAGGGCTTTATGTCATGCTCTTCCATCTCAGTTCCAAGCAGCAGGATACCCTTTGCTCCAAGCCTTTTCCACTCAGATAGCAAAGCTTCAATATCGTCATTTTCGTATATGTAGCTGATATTCAGGTAGTAGTGGCAGTGCCTGCAGCCCAAATCAATACCCTCTGACAGCTGTGAAAAGAATGGAACATCCTGTACTAAAACGCCGTGCTCTGTATGTGTGTAAACAGGAGAATTAGGAACTACAGCGCCATTCTTTCTGTATATTACAAAATATAATGTGCCATTGGAGGCCGGCGCTTCATTGGTATTTGATATTCTTGAAAAATCATATCCGGCAGAGGCCGCAGCTTCGAGCACACGTTTTCTGGTGAGTGTGCTGACACCGGCTTATTATTAAGTGCCATCGATATAGCTGCTTCAGAAAGATTAAGTTGTTTGGCAAGTTCTTTTGCTGTGATAGACATGGCATGGCTCCTTATGTTTTATTTTTCTCATTATAACATGACAATATAGTATTAACATTATAATTAGTAAATTAAGTTGAAAAATACACTAAATTTACTAAATTATAGGTATCAATTAAGCTGGACCGGATATATACTTAGCACATAAGAACAATTAATCTGTCCGATGGGGCATATGAGAGAAGGAGATTTACACTATGAACAATATTCCAAAAATGAAAATCGGTATAGTTGCGGTAAGCCGTGACTGTTTTCCGGAAAGTCTGTCAGTGAACAGAAGAAAAGCACTTGTCGATGCATACGCTGCAAAGTATGATGCAGCAGACATATACGAGTGTCCTGTATGTATCGTGGAGAGCGAAATACATATGGTACAGGCACTTGAGGACGTAAAGGCAGCAGGCTGCAATGCACTTTGTGTTTACCTTGGAAACTTTGGACCGGAGATTTCAGAGACTCTTCTTGCAAAGCACTTTGACGGACCAAAGATGTTTGTTGCAGCAGCAGAGGAGACACAGGAGAACTTAATTCAGGGACGTGGAGATGCATACTGTGGTATGTTAAACGCAAGCTACAATCTGGCACTCAGAAATATAGGAGCATATATTCCGGAGTATCCTGTGGGCGATGCAGATGACTGCGCAGATATGATACATGAATTCCTGCCAATAGCAAGGGCTATATACGGACTTAATAATCTTAAGATTATTTCATTCGGACCAAGACCACTCAATTTCCTTGCATGCAATGCGCCAATCAAGCAGCTCTACAACGTGGGTGTTGAGATTGAGGAAAATTCAGAGCTTGATTTGTTTGAGGCATTTAACAAGCATGCCGGTGATGAGAGAATACCGGATGTGGTAAAGGACATGGAAAAGGAGCTTGGCGAGGGCAACAAAAAGCCTGAGATTCTTGAGAAGCTTGCACAGTATGAGCTCACACTTTTAGACTGGGTTGATGAGCATAAGGGCTACAGAAAGTATGTGGCAATCGCAGGAAAATGCTGGCCTGCCTTCCAGACACAGTTTGGATTTGTACCATGCTATGTAAACAGCCGTCTTACAGGAAGAGGTATCCCGGTTTCATGCGAGGTGGACATCTATGGAGTGCTCAGTGAGTTTATCGGAACCTGCGTCAGCGAGGATGCGGTAACACTTCTTGACATCAACAACTCAGTGCCGAAGGATATGTACAAGGAGTCAATCGAGGGCAGATTTGACTACAAGCATACAGACACATTTATGGGCTTCCACTGTGGAAACACCTGTTCAAGCAAGGTTTGCAATCCACAGATGAAGTATCAGATGATTATGGCAAGAAGCTTCCTATAGAGGTGACAAACGGAACACTTGAGGAGATATAGTGCCGGGAGATATTACATTTTACCGTCTCCAGTCTACAGCAGACTGTAAGATTCGCGCCTATGTGGCACAGGGTGAGGTGCTTCCTGTTGCAACACGCTCATTCGGCAGTATCGGAGTGTTTGCGATAAAGGAGATGGGACGTTTCTACCGTCATGTGCTTATTGAGAAGAATTATCCTCATCACGGAGCTGTAGCTTTCGGTCATTACGGAAAAGCCCTTTTTGAGGTATTTAAATATATTGGCGTGCCAGTTGAGGATATTAACTACAACCAGCGGCATCACTGCCATACAAGACAGAAAATCCTTTCTGTTAGTGGGGTCTGAATAGTTACGTTATCTGATGTAAACATATTACGTGAATGGAGAATAGATATGCTATATATAGGTGTGGATTTAGGCACAAGTGCAGTAAAGCTTCTGCTCATGGATGAGAGCGGAAAGGTATTAAATATAGTCTCAAAGGAGTATCCAATCAGCTTTCCAAAGCCGGGCTGGTCAGAGCAGAATCCATGTGACTGGTGGGAGCAGACCGTGGCTGGACTTATAGAGCTGACTAAAGATTTTGACAGGAGCGCTGTTGCGGGAATCAGCTTCGGCGGTCAGATGCATGGACTTGTCGTATTGGATGAAAACGACAATGTAATAAGACCTGCTATACTTTGGAATGACGGAAGAACACAGAAGGAGACAGACTATTTAAATAATGTAATAGGAAAAGAAAAGCTGTCTGAGCTCACCGGAAATATAGCGTTTGCCGGATTTACAGCGCCAAAGATTTTATGGCTAAAAGCAAATGAACCGGAAAACTTTGCCAGAATAAAAAAGCTTATGCTGCCAAAGGATTATATTGCATACCGCATGACAGGTGTATTTAGTACCGATTATTCTGATGCATCGGGAATGCTTCTTCTGGATGTCAAAAATAAGTGCTGGTCAAAGGAGATGCTTGACATATGCGATGTAAGAGAGGAGTGGCTTCCTGGGCTTTATGAGAGCAGTGAAAAGACAGGTACTCTGAAAGCTGATGTGGCATGTGAGCTTGGCTTTCCTAAAGACTGCATAGTTGCAGCCGGGGCAGGAGATAATGCGGCTGCAGCTATAGGCACAGGTACAGTCGGAGCCGGAAAGTGCAACCTCTCTCTTGGAACAAGCGGCACACTTTTTATCACAAGTGATGAGTTCAGAGTGGATTCGCACAACGCGCTTCATTCCTTTGACCATGCTGACGGAGGCTATCATCTGATGGGCTGCATGCTCTCGGCTGCAAGCTGCAACAACTGGTGGATGAAGGATATCCTTCATTCCGATGACTTTGTGAATGAGCAGAAGCCTCTTGAGGAGGATGGCAGACTTGGTGAGAATCATGTGTATTTTCTGCCTTATCTGATGGGAGAGCGCTCTCCGCACAATGATCCGTCTGCAAGGGCAGCATTTATCGGGATGAGCATGGATACTGACAGAGCCGACATGCTGCAGGCTGTGTTTGAGGGTGTGGCATATGGCCTTCGTGATTCACTTGAGGTGGCAAAGAGCCTTGGTGTGGCACCAAAAAGCACAACAATCTGTGGTGGCGGTGCAAAGAGTGTGCTTTGGAGAAAGATAGTTGCAAACGTCATGAATATGCAGGTTGACACGGTAGAGGTCGAGGAAGGACCGGCATACGGCGGTGCAATACTGGCTGCAGTTGCAAACGGCTGCTTTGAAAATGTGGAGGCTGCGGCAGCGGCTATTGTGAGAAAGAAGGATACAACCATGCCAAGTCCACAGCTTGTCGAAAAATATGAGAAGGGCTATGCAAAATTTAAGCAGTTTTATCCTGCATTAAAGGGCAAATATTAGTCATTTCGTAGAAAATTAAATTTTGTGTTGTAAAGTGGTGCAAATTCATGTATCTTATTATAAGGAAATGAATTTTGCACCACTTTTTTATGCATAATTAGCACTTATAAAACACGTAATTGCCGATTATATCAATGCAAAATGAATTTTTTGCTAAAAGAAATTGCAAAATGATATAACAGGTATATCAAATATGCATTTCAGGCGGGGATGATATGGATTTATTTGATTACATGAGAGAACAGAATAAGGAGACAAGCGGTCCCTTAGCTTCAAGGATGCGTCCGACAACACTTGATGAGGTGGTCGGGCAGCAGCACATAGTTGGGAAGGACAAGCTTTTGTACCGTGCGATTAAAGCCGATAAGCTCAGCTCCATCATCTTTTACGGGCCGCCGGGCACCGGAAAGACTACTTTGGCAAAGGTCATAGCCCACACTACCAGTGCTGAGTTTATGCAGATTAATGCAACCTCTGCAGGCAAGAAGGACATGGAAGAGGTCGTGGAGCAGGCGAAGAATAATCAGGGAATGTATCAGAAGAAGACGATACTTTTTATCGACGAGATACATCGCTTCAACAAGGGGCAGCAGGATTATCTGCTTCCGTTTGTGGAGGATGGCACCATTATTCTGATAGGAGCTACCACTGAGAATCCTTACTTTGAGGTAAACGGAGCCTTGCTTTCACGCTCAGTCATTTTTGAGCTTAAAAAGCTGTCAACGGATGATATAAAGGTACTTCTTAAGAGAGCACTGACTGACACAGAAAAGGGCATGGGTGCATACAATGCACAGATAGATGATGATGCACTTGATTTCCTTGCAGATGTGTCAAACGGAGATGCGAGAGCGGCGCTCACAGCGATTGAGCTTGGTGTACTGACCACGGACAGATCAGACGATGACATCATTCATATCACTATCGATGTGGCGAGCGAATGTATACAAAAAAGAGTTATCTCCTATGATAAGAAGGGGGATAACCATTACGATACCATCTCTGCTTTTATAAAGAGCATGCGCGGCTCAGACCCGGATGCGGCGGTTTATTATCTGGCGAGGATGCTTTATGCCGGAGAAGATGTGAAATTTATCGCAAGACGAATCATGATACTTGCATCGGAGGATATAGGCAATGCAGACCCGATGGCTATGGTTGTAGCGGCATCGGCGGCGGCAGAGGTCGAGCGCGTTGGAATGCCGGAGGCACAGATTATTCTGTCACAGGCTGTCACATACATGGCATGCGCGCCAAAGAGCAATGCATCATATAATGCGATATCGGCAGCAATGAGCTGCGTGAAGCAGACTAAGACACCGGCTGTTCCGGCACATCTGCAGGATGCCCATTACGGTGCGGCAGAAAAGCTCGGGCACGGAGTCGGGTACAAATACGCACACGACTATCCAAATCACTATGTGAAGCAGCAGTATCTGCCGGATGGCCTTACAGACAGAGTGTTTTACAAACCTACGGATATAGGCTATGAGGCAAAGATAAAAGCACACATGGATGAGCTTCACAGAGACTGTGATACATGAAAGTGCATAGATGAAGCTTGAATAATTGCAAATAGTTGATAATAACATAAATATTTAGAAAATCAGACCAGGAGGATCTTTAAATGAAAAAGTATACAGAAATGACAAAGGACGAGTTAATGCAGGAAAAGACAGCACTTGAGGCTGAGTACGAGAAGATTAAGAATCTTGGCTTAAGCCTTGACATGTCGCGTGGAAAGCCGGGAGCAGACCAGCTTGACCTCTCACTCCCTATGCTCGATGTCTTGAAATCAGACAGTGATATGAAAAGTGAATCAGGACTTGATGTGAGAAACTATGCATGTCTGGACGGAATTCCTGAGGCAAAGGCCCTTATCGCAGGCATGGTAGGAGCAAAGCCTGAGCAGGCTATAGTATATGGAAACTCAAGTCTCAATATCATGTATGATCAGGTTGCACGTGCATTTATCTTTGGTCTTTGCGGCAATACACCATGGTGCAAGCTTGACAAGGTGAAGTTCCTCTGTCCTGTACCGGGCTATGACAGGCACTTTGCAATCACAGAGGAGTTTGGAGTTGAGATGATAAACATTCCTATGACTGAGGATGGTCCTGACATGGATATGGTTGAGAAATATGTCAATAACGATGCCTCTGTAAAGGGAATCTGGTGTGTTCCAAAATACTCTAACCCACAGGGTGTTGTATACTCTGATGAGACAGTTGAGCGCTTTGCAAAGCTTAAGCCTGCAGCAGATGATTTTAGAATCTTCTGGGACAATGCATACACAGTTCATCATCTCTATGATGATAAGCAGGCAGAGATTCCAAATATCCTTGAGCTTTGCGAGAAAGAGGGAAACCCTGATATGGTATTTGAGTTCTGCTCAACAAGTAAGGTGACATTCCCCGGTGCAGGCGTGGCAGGTATATGCACATCTGAGAAAAACCGTGAGGATATCAAGAAGCGCCTTACTATACAGACAATTGGACACGACAAGATTAATCAGCTTCGTCATGCGAGATTCTTTAAGGATGTAGATGGTATCAAGGCTCATATGGCAAAGCATGCAGCTCTTATCAGACCTAAATTCGAGCTGGTTGAGAATATCCTCACAGATGAAATTGCTTCAAGAGGCATCGGAACATGGGTTAAGCCGCTCGGTGGATACTTCTTCGGATTTGAGGCTCTTTCAGGCTGTGCAAAGGAAATCGTTGCAAAGTGCAAGGAAGCTGGTGTCACAATGACAGGTGCAGGCTCTCCTTTCCCTTACAAGAAGGATCCGGATGACAGCGTGATAAGAATTGCTCCGACATATCCATCACTTGATGAGCTGAAAAAGGCTGCAGAGGTGTTTGTTGTTGTCACACGTCTTGTCAGCGTAAATAAGCTGCTCGAGGCATAAAATCACTGTTATGTCTTAACGGGCAGACGTGCAATTCACTGTTATGTCTTAACGGATAGATATGCAATTCTCTGTTATGTCCTAACTGGTAGACTTATAATTGGCATATTTATCTAAAATAAGTATGTGATATATGTATAAAAACTAAATGAATATTTGTGCACATTTTTCGGGATTTGGTATTTACAAATCCGATTTTGTGTAAGATATAAATATCTTTTTAAATTGTGTCTTGCATATGTTCTATGCAGGTTTCTTTTTGTGGCATTTCGGCCACTATTTTTTTCCCTTGATTTTTAGTTTCATATATTTGATTTTTGATTTTATTTAACACTATTATTTTATTATTTAATACTATTATTTTAGACTTAGATGAAGAAAGGATTTAAATATTATGAAGGAAATTTTTCAGGAATATGGCGGAATACTCATAACAGTTGTAGCAATTTTATCAATCATCCTCGTTGTAACAGCGGTTATAGGCTCTGATGCAACAGGCATAGTAGGAAAGACATTTAGTGATCTGATTACAAACTTTTCAAATCATGCCAATATGAGTGTCAAATAAGAGGTGGTACATGGAGCTTGGAAAAGAATATTTTGGACCGCTTTGGAGCTTTGTAGCCAGCAACGAGATAACGGATATAGATTATAACGGCAAAGAAATATGGCTTACAAATATATTCAATGAGCGTTTCAGGGCCAATCAGCAGTTTGTCACACAGTATATGACACCTGCTTTTGTGGAGCAGTTTACACAGCGCATCGCCAATGTTGTAAGCAGACAGTTCAATAAGAGAAATCCGGAGCTTGAGGCCGAGACGAGCGAGCTTCGTGTGACGATACTGCATGAATCGGTTGCGAAGTCGGGCAGGAGCATCAGCATACGAAAGACACCGCCGCTTATCAGACTGACAGCAGAATCTGCAATTGCTGAGAAATTCTGCTCGGAGGAGCTTTTAGCTGTACTGATAAACTGCGTAAAGACCAAGATGAATATCACCTTTTGCGGGATGCCGGGCATCGGAAAGACGGAGTGCGTGAAGTTTTTTTCACAGTTTATACCGGCGAATGAGCGCGTGATTACAATTGAGGATACTCTTGAGATACGTTATGCCGAGACAAATCCGGGCAAGGACTGTATAGAGATGAAGGTGAGTGAGGATGTGTTTGGCTACTCGGAGGCTATCAAGTCATGTCTTAGAATGAATCCAAAGTGGATTATGCTCTCAGAGGCACGCTCAAAGGAGGTAAAATATCTGCTGCAGAGCTGGAGCACCGGTGTGCGTGGCATGACGACACTACACACGGATGATGTGCGCAATATACCGGACAGAATACTCAATATGCTAGAGAGCCGTGTGGATGCAGAGCGTATGGAGAATGACATATATCAGGCACTTGATGTGGGAATTTTGATCCGCAAGAGAAGAAATGAAGACGGGGTGGTGTACAGGTACATAGACCAGGTGTGCTTTTTCTACAGGGAAAACTATACCAATCATGTGTTTATGCTTGTATCAGACGGACAGATAGTGACTCACGATATACCAAAGGTCATACTTCGCAGATTTAAAAGAGAGGGTGTGAATGAGCCGTTTGGCGAGTCCTTTGTCAATGAGATACGGATGAATGAGGCCATGATGAGTGAGGAGAGGGAGGCTTAGGAATGACGTATATATTGATTTTATTTCTGACATATGTGCTGCATCTTCTGCTCAAGCTAAACTGGGTATGTACAGCTGTGGTACTTGTTTTTCTTCTTGTTATGCAGCATTTTCACCGAATCAAAGGCCAAAGATTTCAGGAAGCGCGAAAGCGCTTTCTGGATGTATCGCTGTATATTGACACCCTGCTGTATTCGTTTTTGAAGGAGCAGAAGATAATCCGTGCATTTGAGGATGTAAAGAGCACACTGCAGATGGTCATATGAAGGAGACTGTGAGCAGGGCTATTGATCATATGATGCTCACGTTTGATGAGACAGAGGTGTTTGTGGATGCTATGAGGATTATTGAAGATGAGTACAAGTGCAACCGAATAGTAAATGCACACGAGTTTATGGCACATGCTGAGTACTATGGCGGTGATATTAAAGAATCAGCAGGATACTGCTTAAGGATAAGAGTGCATGGGAGCGCAGGATACTGCGCAATATAGAGGACAGACAGAGGATGTTTCATCAGATTATCCTGTCAGTTGTGACCTCTGTTATCATTAGTGGAATCATACTTTATCTGCCGGTTTTGAGCATGGATATCAGCAGCAATATCATTGTGCAGATACTGTCTGCAGCTCTTATAGTGCTTGATGATTTAATCATACTCTGGGGACAGAAATTTCTTGAAGTGGATTATCTTGGAATTGATCTGCTGCCGGAGGATGATAAGCATGCCAAAAAGCTCGAGGAATACAAGACATACAATCCGGCAAAGGAGCTTCGTGCGTCAATTCTTATGGCAGTTATACCGGCGTTAGCCAGTGCATTTTTACTGTATACTGACAGACAATGGCCGGCTGTGGCAGCTATGGGAGCAGCTCTTATATGTCTGAATCAGCACCGTATAGGTCACAGGCTTATGAAGAAAAATCTGATAGCGGATGTAAAGAGTGCATTTCCCAAGTGGCTGATGGACCTCGCCCTATTGATTCAGAGTGAAAATGTGCAGGTAGCCATACAGAAGTCGAGAGAGCATATACCGGTGATACTTAAGGAAGAGGTAAATACGCTTGTGGAGAGACTGGACGTGGAGCCGGAGAGTTCTGACCCGTATCACAGATTTCTTGACTGTTTGAACCTGCCGGAGATAAACGCAGCCATGGGCATGCTGTATGCTGTTTCGATTGGAAATAGTGGCAATTGCGGAAGTCAGATTGATGAGCTGATTACGAAGAATCTGGAGATGCTTGATGCAGCAGACACCGCGAGGCTTAAGGATAAGACCGCCGGCATGTATCTTTTGTTTTTGGCTCCTGTTATCACAGCATCATTTAAGATGATAGTTGATATGGCTATTTTCCTTATAAGCTTTTTATCATACAAGGTAGTGTAGGGGGTGTGTTGTGAGTCAGATAATGAAGACCTTTTTAGGGGTGTTTTTGATTATGTTTATGGTGGTTACATCATCAGGTGTGCTGTCGGGATTTATGACTGTCGTTGAGGCACAGAACCTACATGCGCAGATCATCAATGAGCTTGAGGACAGTGATTATGACAGCTCGGTTGCGCAGACCTGCTTTGAAAATGCATCAAAAGCCGGAGATACACTGGAGCTTAAACTGTATATGACAGACAATTCAATAAGGACAGTCACAGACGCATCACAAATCGCTTCGTCAGATGAGATAGAAAAGGCAAGAGTGGAGCTTAAGTTCACTTACGCGGTAGCATTTTTCGGAATAGAGCAGGAGCATGTGCTGAGCGGATATGCGTTGTAGTACTTTTCTTGTGGATATGGCTGTATAAGAGGAGGAAAACAGATGGAGCTTTTAATAGAAGAATTGGGAGGAAGCGTTATTATGCTTCTTTTAGGCAGTGGAGTAATCGGTGTGCTCGTGTATGTGTCTACTCTGCTGTGATAGTAACTGAATTGATTAAAAAGTATGTAAAGGTAAGAGAAAATGAAAGAAGTATTCAGACAGTATGGAGGCGTGCTGATTGCAGCGGCCGCCACAAGTGCATTTCTCGTGTTGATGGGAAATATTGTGCTGGCTCAGGGAGGCATGCTTGCGCAGCTTATAAATATATGGGGTAACAGTGCGATTTAAATAATCGGGAGACTATAGATGAAGGAGATAATGCAGACATATGGAGCCATGATAGTGGCGGTGGTTGTGGGAATTGCGCTGCTGTCGGGATTTGGGGCTTTAAAGAACAAAATGAGTGTGGCATTTGCGCCACAGGATATATTGAGCAGCGATAGCGCAAACGACAGCTATGACAGCATGAAAAATATACCGGTTCCGGGTATTGAGCTAAAGGAGAAAATGCGTCAGAATGCCGTAAGCTACAGTGTATATGACCTGCTTGATGTTACAGCGCATGAGGATAATCTGGATAAGCTTGAAGTTTATGCCCTGTATGATTCGGGCAGAAATGACTGTACAGGCAGCATATCAGCCGATGGCTCGTCACTTAGCTTTCCGGATTATGGTGTGTATGATATGCATGTCAGGATAACCTGCAAAAACGGTACAAGGGATCATGTGAGGATAAGTATTCCAATTAATAGAAAGGTAGCGGATATATAAAATGAAAAATGAAAAACAACACAGACTTTTATTCATTATACCGGCAGTGATAATAGCAATAATTCTTATCATATGTATAGCAGCGGCAGTAAGCTCAAAATCAGGAGAAAAGGGGAAGAAAAAGGATTCCCGGTCTGTCAGTGTGACAGAAAATACGCAGGATATTGTAGCTGAAAGCGAGACGCTTGAGCTTGTGAAAAAGGATGCATTGAAGGAAACAAATGTAGTTGATAAAGATAATAAACAAAATAACGGTACGCAATCAGATACCAATGATAATTCCGCACCGGCAGCCGGTAATTCAGATAATGCAAATACAGCGTCAGATAAAGCTTCTGACAAATCATCAGAAGACAAAACAGCAGCAGATAAAAAGACATCGACAGGCAGCAATAACACATCGACAGACAGCAATAACATACAACAACCTGCAGGTAACGATTCAAAACCGGCAGCATCAAATCAGACAGTTGCACCTGAGCCGGCTCAAAGTGAGTCTGCGCAGCCGGAAGCACCTAAAAATGAGTATGTTGCACCGGGATGGATATTTTATGGCAGTAAGGCTGGAAATGGCATGACAGGGGAGCAGAAGGCGTATGTTGATTCGTTGGTGAAACAGTGGACAGATGGAAGTATATCTGATTCATATTTAGCGGAACAGATTGCACGTAAGATGAAAGAAGAGTGGGGATTATCATTGAATTCAGTAGGAATTTCTGGTGATGACAGATGTATTTATCCGTCAAAAAATGAGATACCTAATTATAATGAGGCTCTAGCTGAGTCATATGGATTTTATAATTTTACAGGCCTGTATACTAAAGGAGAATATGATGAATACGGATATCTGATATGCTATATGTGGGGAGTTGGTATTTTTTAGTTATGAAAGAATTTTTAAAGAAGTTAATAGTAGGAGTATTGCTAATTATATGTATAGGGTTAAATTTTGAGAAAAGTAATCTTATTGCAGATGAATGGAGTGAGCCGGTTAAGTTTTATAATAGTTACGGAAGCAGTGCAGTTTTTAAGGCTACAAACATATATGAGGGTGATATTTATTTTTGTTCAGCAGGAAATACATCTACTTCAGGAACAAAATATAGGACAATAGGCTACAAAATGAGTGTAAAAAATAGTAGTGGGAATGTTATTCAGACCATTTATTATCAAATGGGTGGAAGCTACATGACACTTAAATGTCAAGCAAAGTCAGGTGGGAAGGAATATATGATGTACAAAATTCCTTTGAGATATGTTAAAAACAGAATGAATCAAGAATCCCTTAATGCCCTTAGCTCCGGCTCATGCACCATCATCCTCGATGCCTGCATGGTGCTTCGAGTAAATGGCAAGAACAAGGGTGGCATGAATGATAATGGTCTTTCCTGGGGAAAGGTTTATACTACATATGCAGGTATATCCAAAGCGGCAAACTGGACGGACAGCGCACTCTCAGCATTGTATTCGTATTATGGCAAGACGGTGAGAGGACTGTTTCATACAATTGATGTCAGGAAGTCTACAGGCATAAGCAGTGTATCAGGGGAGGTACATACTGCTATGGTACATATGTGACAATCAGTGCAAGCAGTTCTGCCGGATATGATTTCACGAATTGGAACAATGATTCGTCAATGAGCTTATCATCATATGGTTTTTATGTGAATTCGGGTGGTACTTATACGGCATACGCAAAGGCAGGTACTATAGCTGTGACATTCTGGCGGAATACGAGTGCGTCTGATTCAGAAAAGACCTCAAAGAGCTACACATATGGAGGCATCAATCAGGCTTTTCCGGCTGTGGGCTGGCAGATGGCCGGGTATCATATGAATGGCTGGGGAAATAATTCGTATGATACGACTGTCGGATATCCGTTATTGTGTGGTGTGGCAAACAGCTGGATTGAGTCAAACAGACCGTCGAAAAATATATACGCAGTATGGCAGGAAAACGAGTATACCATAGAATATGATACCGGTGTATCTGCCACTGTGAAGTATAGTGATACGGTGACATTGCCAAGCCAGCATATGTGTATAGGCTGGATTTTAGGAGAAGAGTATCCTGATATAAAATATACGCCGGGAGAGAGTATACAGGTAGCTGATTTATGCAGGATACTGGGGATAGAGTATACAGATAAGGCGGTAATACGTATGTATGCACTTTGGGAGCATGAGCTACCATAGAGGCGGATGATATGTTCTTTTCGATAAAGCAGGCAAGGAATGGCGGTATAACAGAGCAGTTGATAGGAAGCCTTATATCTGCAACGGATGTGGAGGATGGTGATATTGCGTTTGGCGATAACGAGATAAATTATCTGAAAGTGAAAAATTTTGATGGCCGTAAAATAGAAAGTGCACGTGACAAGGATATCATAGAGATAGTGCTTGAGGCAAAGGACAGCTATGGAAATATCACGCAAAAGACTATATCCATCACATTTACAGATACTCAGGTCAAGGAGAGAACCAAAGCCTTTGGAAAGATTAGATTCATAAGCGAAAAGTATTATGGCAAAAATAAAGCAGGAGGCCTCATGGAGAACTCCCGCTGGTTAAACGATCCTGAGTTTAATTCTCTTCTTCGGGAGGCTTTGGCAATTTGATATAGACCTTTCCGATTCGGCTTTTATCAACAGCTCTATGATGGCACAAGGAATCATGTGAGGATAGGTGTTCCAATTAATAGAAAGGTAGCAGGCGTATAGAATGAAAAATGTTGTACTTGGAATAATAGGCTGTCTTATTGTATTATATACAGCGATGCTTGGGCTTAGTGTATACAATATGACAGTCAGGGAGAACCAGATGGAAAAGAGTCTGTCATTAGCACTTTCGGGTGCTATGAACAGATATTACGAGCCAAATATGTATATCGTGGATAAAAAGCCCGTCAGCAGCTATGATGTGGAAAAAGCTGTCATAGAGGACATTAATGAGAGACTTACAGCAGGCGGTACTGCAATTGCCACAGTCTATGTATGTGATATGGAAAAGGGCATTATTTCAGCAGGAATAGAGGAGGAGTTCAAGCTTCCTACAGGTGTGACAAAGAAAATAAGCTGCAAAAAGACTATTGTAGCAGATCAGCCAATGGAGGATAACTAACGTATGAAGAATGGTATTTGTATTACAGCAAAAATAAAGCGGGAGGTCTCATGGAGAACTCCCGCTGGTTAAACGATCCTGAATTTAATTCTCTTCTTCGGCAGGCTTTGGCAATTTGATATAGACCTTTTCGATTCGGTTTTTATCAACAGTCTATGCGGAGAAGGATATTGTCATCAGTGATGATTATTTCATTTTTTTCAGGCAGGTGGTCAAGCTTTTCAAGGCAGTAGCCACCGATTGTGTCATAGTCGTCTGATTCGAGGTGCAGACCAAGCTCATCGCTTACATCCTCGAGATTTGCAGAGCCAAGAACTATGTATTCGTAGTCATTTATTCTTGTGATATCATCCTGCTCGTCAGAGTCGTATTCATCACGAATCTCACCGACTATCTCCTCTAAGAGATCCTCAAGTGTGATGAGTCCGGCTGTGACACCGTATTCATCTAAGACAATGGCAAGCGATATAGATGATTCGCGCATTTCGAGAAACAGATTCGCTGTATTCTTGTGCTCATATGTAAAGTAAGGCTCACGCATGATATTCCTGATGGAAAAATGCTCTTTATCCTCATCCTTAAGGAGTAGCAGATCCTTCACATTTACAATACCGATTACGTTGTCAGTGCTTTCGTCATACACAGGGAGTCTAGTGAATTTATCCTCTCTGAATATGGAAATCAAATCATCATAAGTAGAATCAACATGGACAAACGTCATATCAATACGCGGAACCATGACCTCCTTGGCCTCGGCATCTCCAAAATCGAATACATTGTGAATCATATCACGCTCTTCATCCTCGATGACACCGTCCTCCTGTCCTACATCAACGATTGTACGAAGCTCCTCCTCGGTCATGACGCGTTTGGCATCGCTCTGTCTTATTCCAAAGAGGAAAATGACCCCGAGTGAAAGCTTGTTGATGATAAATATTACAGGTGTCAGCACTACCATGAGCACTGATATAAAGCCTGCGATTGAGAGTGAAATCTTGTCAGCCTTTATGGTCGCAAGTGTCTTCGGAGAGACCTCTCCGAAGATCAGTATGAGGAATGTAAGTATTCCGGTTGCGACACCTGCTCCGACGCTGCCAAACAGCTTGATGGCAAGCGAGGTGGTGAGCGATGATGCTGAAAGATTTACGATGTTGTTGCCGATAAGGATGGCTGAGAGCATCTTTGGAGAGTTCTCAGTCACCTTGAGCACCTTTTTGGCTTTTGTGTTGCCAGCCTCAGCCAGGGTTCTCATACGTATTTTGTTTACGGTAGTAAGAGCGGTCTCCGAAGATGAAAAAAATGCGGAGAGTGCTAATAGTATTAATAAGAATATAATCTGCGATATGTCGTCAGCGTCCAAATATTTTACCTCGTAATATGAATTAATGAATGTGTTTATTTATCGTCTGTGCTGTAGTTAGGAGCCTCTTTTGTGATATGGATATCATGAGGGTGGCTCTCCTTGAGAGAAGCAGCAGTAATCTTGACAAACTGTCCGTTCTCTTTAAGATCTTCGATTGTCTTGCAACCGCAGTAGCCCATTCCTGAGCGGATACCACCAACAAGCTGGAATACTGTATCCTCAAGAGTTCCCTTGTAAGCTACACGACCCTCAACTCCTTCAGGAACGAGCTTCTTAGCGCCCTCCTGGAAGTAACGGTCTTTGCTTCCGTTTTCCATGGCAGCGATAGAACCCATGCCACGATATACCTTGTATTTTCTTCCCTGATAAAGCTCGAAGGTTCCCGGAGCCTCATCACAGCCTGCGAACATTGAGCCCATCATACATACGTTGGCACCGGCTGCGAGAGCCTTTGTCATATCACCTGAGTACTTGATACCACCATCTGCGATAACAGGAACTCCATACTCCTTAGCAACCTTGTAACAGTCCATGATAGCTGTAATCTGTGGTACACCAATACCGGCAACGACACGTGTTGTACAGATAGAACCAGGTCCGATACCAACCTTTACTGCATCTGCACCGGCCTCGATAAGAGCCTTGGCAGCAGCACCTGTTGCGATATTTCCGGCGATTATCTGAAGATCCGGATAAGCAGCCTTAATCTTCTTAACAGCCTCAAGTATGTTCTTTGAATGTCCGTGAGCTGAGTCAACAACGATGACATCAACATGAGACTTAACAAGAGCATCAACACGCTCCATCATATTGCCTGTGATACCTACTCCGGCACCGCAGAGGAGACGGCCCTGATCATCCTTTGCTGAAAGAGGATACTTAATCTGCTTCTCGATATCCTTTATAGTGATAAGTCCCTTGAGGTTGTAGTCCTTGTCTACGATAGGGAGCTTTTCCTTTCTTGCCTTTGCAAGAATCTTCTTTGCTTCATCGAGAGTGATGCCCTCAGGAGCTGTAATGAGATTCTCAGAAGTCATAGACTCTGAAATCTTCTTTGTGAAGTCTGTCTCAAACTTCAGATCACGGTTTGTGATGATGCCGACAAGCTTGCCGTCCTTTGTGATTGGCACACCTGATATCTTGAACTTGGCCATAAGGTTGTCTGCATCCTGTAATGTATGGTCTGGAGAAAGATAGAACGGATCGGTAATAACGCCGTTTTCTGAACGCTTTACCTTATCGACTTCGTCTGCCTGTGCCTCAATAGACATATTTTTGTGGATGATTCCGATACCACCCTGTCTAGCCATTGCGATAGCCATTTTTGATTCTGTGACTGTATCCATTGCAGCACTCATCATAGGAATGTTAAGGACAATCTTCTTAGTAAGATGTGTCTGAAGCTCAATCATATTTGGTGTTACCTCAGAATATTGTGGAACTAAGAGAACGTCATCAAATGTAATTCCTTCGCCGATAATAGTACCCATTTTTAAATTCCTCTCTTTCTTATGTTATTATACTGGTATACTTTATATACTAATGTAATTTGTATGATGATAGCAAATTAAAGAGTGGGTGTCAAGCAGTTATAAGCCCGATATGAAATTATTATATTATTTATTAGTAAAACTAATGTAAGTCTTTTGCAAATAAAGTAAAAATTATGTTATATTTTATATTAAGTGGCTTTAAGGCAATGTTTGCACGTTACGCTAAGGCGTGGATAGTAACGATTTTTGAGCCACAATAAACTAAACCAGGGAGAAAAATATGGAATTTCGACCATGCATCGACATTCACAATGGAAAAGTGAAGCAGATTGTCGGTGGTTCATTAAAAGACAGGGGCGATTTTGCCAGTGAGAACTTCGTCTCAGAGCAGGACAGCCGGTTTTATGCAGATATGTATAGGAAATCGGGCATAAAGGGCGGTCATATCATTCTACTCAATTCTGTGGACAGCGAGTATTATGAGGATACAAAGGAGCAGGCTGTTATGGCGCTTGAAGCGTATCCGCAGGGCTTACAGGTAGGTGGCGGCATCACCGCAGACAATGCGATGGAGTTTATAGATGCCGGTGCAGCAGCAGTTATTGTGACATCCTACGTATTTAAAGACGGCAGGATAAACTATGCAAATCTAAACAGGCTTGAAGATACTGTGGGCAGTGACAGGCTGGTGCTTGATCTGTCATGTCGCAAAAAGGATGGACAGTATTATATAGTGACTGACCGCTGGCAAAACTTCACGGATGAGGCAGTGACCACAGAGCTTTTGGATAAGCTATCCTCATATTGCTGCGAGTTTCTGGTACATGCAGTGGATGTTGAGGGCAGGGTGAACGGCATTGAAAAGGAACTTGTCGCCATGCTTGGCAGCTGGGGAAGGATACCGGTCACATATGCAGGCGGTGTGTCATCCTTTGACGATTTAAAATGCATCAGGCAGCTTGGACAGAACCATCTGAATGTGACAATAGGCAGTGCTCTTGATTTGTTTGGCGGTGAGATGGAGTACGATAAGGTTATAGCTTTTTGCAATAATAAGGAGATTTAAAATGGCAAAATACAGTAAGAATGATATTATCCGCATAGTGGATGAGGAGGATATTGAGTTTATCCGTTTACAGTTTACGGATATCTTTGGAACATTAAAAAATGTGGCAATTACAGCCAGCCAGCTTGAGAAGGCACTCGACAACAAGTGTATGTTCGACGGCTCGTCAATAGAGGGCTTTGTGAGGATAGAGGAGTCAGATATGTATCTGTACCCGGATCTTGACACTTTTATGATTTTTCCATGGAGACCACAGCAGGGCAAGGTCGCACGAATCATCTGTGATGTCTATATGGCGGATGGTACACCGTTTGAGGGAGACCCGCGCTATATATTAAAGAAACAGATTGAAAAGGCAAAGCAGATGGGCTATATATTTAATGTAGGTCCGGAGTGTGAGTTTTTCCTTTTCCACCTGGACGAGAACGGACAGCCTACCACCATCTCGCATGAGAGAGCAGGGTACTTTGACTTGGGACCAAATGATTTGGGAGAAAACGCAAGAAGAGACATGGTTCTAACTCTTGAGGATATGGATTTTGAGATAGAGGCATCACATCATGAGGTGGCACCTGCACAGCATGAGATTGATTTCAAGTATGAGGAGGCACTTCATACCGCCGACAATATCATGACCTTTAAGCTTGCTATAAAGACAATCGCAAAGCGGCACGGACTTTTTGCCAGCTTCATGCCAAAGCCAAAGCATGGTGTGAGCGGCTCGGGAATGCATATCAACATGTCACTTTCAAAGGATGGTGTCAATATATTTGACAATGAGGAGGATAAGCTTGGACTCAGCGAGGAGGCATACTACTTCATAGGCGGTATCATGAAGCATATGAAGGGCATGACGGTCATCACTAATCCAATCGTCAATTCATATAAGCGCTTTGTGCCGGGCTATGAGGCACCGATTTATATCACCTGGTCAGCTACAAACAGAAGTCCGCTTATCAGAATCCCTGCAGCAAGAGGTGAGGGAAGGAGAGTGGAGCTTAGAAACCCTGATCCTTCAGCAAATCCGTATCTGGTTCTGGCACTGTGCCTGGCAGCAGGAATTGACGGCATAAAGAACAAGATACAGCCGGATGCGGAGCTTCGTGAGAATGTATTTGAGCTCACAGAACAGGATAAAAAGAGACTAGGAATTGAATCACTTCCTGCTGATTTACATGAGGCGGTTGAGTGTCTTAAGTCAGATGATTTTATCCGCGAGATACTGGGTGAACATATCTACGACAAGTATATAGAGGCAAAAGAGGCAGAGTGGAACGATTACAGAGCTGCGGTTACCCAATGGGAAATAGATGAATATCTGTACAAATTTTAAAGGATGTAACAAACCGTGAATAATATTGTTATAGCATTTCCTAAAAAGGAAGTAGCCAATTCAATCAAAAAAATAATTAGCGCAGAGCGTTATACAGTCACGGCGGTTGCAAATACAGGAGCTTCAGCACTTTCGAGCATGAACGGACTGAATATGGGAATCATCATATGCGGATACAGATTTTCAGACATGATGTACAGTGAGATATACGAGTATATGCCTAAGGAGTTTCAGATGCTTCTCATAGCGTCGGCAGCGGGTATCATGGAAAAAATGTGGATAATCTGATGTCATTATCCATGCCACTAAAAGTGCATGAGCTTTTGCAGACTGTTGAGATGATGGATTACACGATAACGCGCCGCAGGAAAAAGCTCAGGCAAAGGCCTAAGGTACGTTCAAAGGAGGATCAGGAGATGCTAAGCAGTGCAAAGGCTGTACTGATGGAACGAAATGGATTCTCAGAGGAGGAAGCACACCGGTATATCCAGAAGCGAAGCATGGATAACGGCACCGGTCTTGTGGAAACAGCACAGATGATACTAAGCCTTATGACTGAGGTGTAGTGTGCGTTTTATGAAGCCAGACAGAAGAGCGTATGATAGTAGCTGCAAAGGCTTGAACAGTTACTAAAAAAATAATGATAAAAAAATATATTTACACTTGCATGGTAAAGTGATAAATTAGACTTATTGTAAAGTAACAAAGGAGAGATAAACATGTTTCAGATTAATGATAACTTTCAGAAATTACCGGGAAGCTACCTTTTCAGCACAATAGCTAAAAAGGTTGCAGCTTATCAGGAGGCAAATCCGGATAAAGAGATAATAAGGCTTGGAATCGGCGATGTAACACAGCCGCTTGCACCTGCTATCATCGATGCACTGCACAAGGCTGTTGATGAGATGGGAAATGCAGCTACATTCCACGGATACGCACCTGACCTCGGATATGAGTTCCTCAGAAAAGCAATTTCAGACAACGACTACAAAGCAAGAGGATGCGATATTTCAGCTGATGAGATTTTTGTTTCAGACGGAGCAAAGAGTGATTCAGCCAACATCCAGGAGCTTTTCTCAGCAAACAGCCGCATCGCTGTTACAGATCCTGTTTACCCTGTATATGTTGATTCCAATGTTATGGCAGGAAGAACAGGCACATATGATGCTCAGACAGAGACCTGGAGCAATGTAATCTATATGCCGTCAACAGCAGATAACGGCTTTGTTCCGGAGCTTCCAAAGGAAGTACCGGATATGATTTATCTGTGTCTGCCAAACAACCCAACAGGAACAACTCTCAAAAAGGAGCAGTTACAGGTATGGGTTGATTATGCAAACAAGAATGGCTCAGTAATTATCTTTGATGCAGCCTATGAGCATATATCAGCGAAGCAGATGTGCCACATTCAATCTATGAGTGTAACGGTGCAAAGACATGTGCCATCGAGCTTAGAAGCTTCTCAAAGAACGCCGGCTTTACAGGCGTGCGTCTTGGCTTCACAGTAGTACCTAAGGAGCTTAAGTGTGGTGATGTATCACTTCATGCTATGTGGGCACGCCGTCACGGAACCAAGTTCAACGGTGCACCATACATCGTGCAGAGAGCAGGCGAGGCAGTTTACTCAGATGCCGGAAAAGCACAGCTTAAGGATCAGGTAGCATACTACATGAACAATGCAAAGACAATAAAGACAGGTCTTGCAGAGGCAGGCTTTACAGTATACGGCGGAGTAAATGCACCATACATCTGGCTCAAGACACCGGATCAGATGACATCATGGGAGTTCTTCGATTACCTGCTTGAGAATGCCAACGTGGTAGGTACACCTGGCTCAGGCTTTGGACCAAGCGGAGAGGGATACTTCAGATTGACTGCTTTCGGAAACTATGAGAACACAGTAAAGGCACTTGAGAGAATCAAGGCACTGTAAAAATAAATCAGGTCAAATAAAAATACCGTCAGGGAGATGTTCCCTGACGGTATTTTTGTCTTTGAAATTTACATAAAGTGTATTTACTGTATACTTTTCAGCAACAAAAACTTTATGCGAAAAGCATGATTTAATTTTTCTTGAAACCGGCTCTCTTACGAAGAGTAGGGTCAAGAATCTTCTTTCTGATTCGAAGGCTCTCAGGTGTTACCTCAAGAAGCTCATCTGTATCAATAAAGTCGATAGCCTGCTCAAGGCTTAATACTCTAGGTGGTACGAGTGTGAGTGCCTCATCTGCTGATGAAGAACGTGTATTTGTAAGATGCTTCTTCTTACATACGTTGAGCTCGATGTCCTCGGCCTTTGAACACTGTCCGATAACCATTCCTGAGTAAACCTTGGCACCCGGTCCGATAAAGAGTGTTCCTCTCTCCTGTGCAGAGAAGAGTCCGTATGTTACAGCCTCACCTGACTCAAAGGCAATGAGTGAACCTGTTGCACGGTATGCAATTTCACCCTTGTATGGCTCGTAGCCGTCAAACATGGTGTTTAAGATTCCGTTACCCTTTGTATCGGTCATGAACTCACCACGGTATCCGATAAGTCCACGTGCAGGGATATGGAACTCGAGTCTGGTGTATCCGCCTGCGATAGAGCCCATATTTCTAAGCTCGCCCTTGCGCTGCTGAAGCTTTGAGATGACAGCTCCTGTAAACTCGTCAGGCACATCGATGTAAGCAAGCTCCATTGGCTCAAGCTTCTTGCCGTTTTCGTCATACTTGTAGAGCACCTCTGCCTTACTTACAGCGAATTCATAACCCTCACGGCGCATGTTCTCGATAAGCACTGAAAGGTGAAGCTCTCCACGTCCGGAAACCTTGAAGGAATCAGGTGAGTCAGTATCCTCGACACGCAGTGAAACATCAGTGTTGAGCTCGCGAAGGAGTCTGTCACGGATGTGACGGCTTGTGACAAATTTACCTTCCTGTCCTGCAAGAGGGCTGTTGTTTACGATGAAGTTCATAGAGATTGTAGGCTCTGAAATCTTCTGGAAAGGAATAGCCTCCGGTGCTTCCGGTGAGCAGATTGTATCTCCGATGTGGATATCTGCGATACCTGAGATTGCTACAATCGAACCGATGTTAGCCTCGGCTACATCTACCTTGTCGAGTCCGTCAAACTCGTAAGTTTGCTGATACGGACCTTCTCAAGCTTGTCAGGGTCGTGGTGGTTTACAACGACAGCCTCCTGATTGACCTTGATTTTACCGTTATCCACTTTACCGATTCCGATACGTCCTACATACTCGTTGTAGTCGATTGTACTGATAAGAATCTGTGTGTTGGCATCAGGATCACCTGTTGGAGCAGGGATGTAGTTCACGATTGTTTCGAAGAGAGGAGTCATATCCTTTCTCTCGTCGTTTAAGTCCTTCATGGCATAGCGTCTCTGGCTGATGCAAAAACGAATGGGCAGTCAAGCTGCTCCTCAGAAGCATCGAGATCCATGAAGAGCTCTAATACCTCATCGATGACCTCATTAGGACGTGCCTCCGGACGGTCAATCTTGTTGACGCATACAATGATAGGCAGCTTGAGTGCAAGAGCCTTCATAACTACGAACTTGGTCTGTGGCATAACACCCTCGAAGGCATCAACCACGAGGATAACTCCGTTTACCATCTTAAGAACACGCTCTACCTCACCGCCGAAGTCAGCATGACCCGGAGTGTCGATGATGTTGATTTTGATGTCCTTATACTGAATAGCTGTGTTTTTGGAGAGGATTGTGATACCTCTTTCACGCTCGATGTCGTTTGAATCCATTACTCGATCCTGAACTTCCTGATTGTCACGGAACACACCGCTTTGCTTAAGAAGCTCATCTACAAGTGTTGTTTTACCATGATCAACGTGGGCAATAATTGCTATATTACGAATATCGTCTCTTGTTGTTTTCATATTTTCCTTCTTTCTTTAATAAATAAAGCTAAGTTTGCAACTAACTTATTCTATCATAATTTTTCCAATGTGCAAGTTTTCATTGAAAGTTTTTATAAAATTAAGTGAAATGTTATTGGATTTGTCGACATTATTTGAGAAAATATACTTTGTGGAAATGTTAAAAATAGCTGGAAAAACATTTTACAAAAGGAAGGGAGACAAAAATTCATGGCAGATAAAATGTTTGAAAACAACCAGGTATCAATAATCGGAGAAATCGTTTCAGATTTTCAGTTTAGTCACGAGGTGTATGGTGAGGGCTTCTATATGATGGAGGTTTCGGTCAGAAGGCTTTCAGATTGCATGGACTATATTCCGGTGATGGTGTCAGAGAGGCTTATCAATGTGGAGGGTGACTACATAGGCAAAAGCGTATATATAGGCGGGCAGTTCCGCTCATTCAACAGGCATGAGGAGAAGAAGAACAGGCTGGTGCTGTCTGTTTTTGCAAGAGAGCTTGAGGTATTGGACAGTGATTATGATGAGGATGCAGCCAATCAGATTTTCCTTGACGGCTATATCTGCAAGGAGGCTATATACAGGAAAACACCGCTTGGACGAGAAATTGCAGACCTGCTTGTGGCAGTGAACCGCTCATATGGCAAGTCAGACTATATTCCATGTATCTGTTGGGGAAGAAATGCCAGATTTGCGTCGACCTTTGAGGTGGGTACACATGTGCAGATATGGGGCAGAATCCAGAGCAGAGACTATGTGAAAAAGCTCAGTGAGACACAGGTGGAGCAGCGCACGGCGTATGAGGTTTCTGTGAGCAAGATTGAGGCATAGTATTTTAAATGGACAGTAACTACGGATTTGTGATTTTCCCGAAAATTTGCAATAATAGTCAGATTGTGGTATTTTACTAGATATTATTGGTTAATGCTTGTAATTGTTGACGTTTACATCAGGTGTAAACTGTAATGATTATATATCAGGCAGAAAAGCTATGTGTATGGAGGCATGATTATTATGGAAACGGTGCAGTACAGATTTATTATGGCGAGGGACATGGCAAGACAAATGTCGCTATAGGAAGTGCAATATGTGCTGCCTGTGATGGTAAACAGGCTGTCGTTATTCAGTTCCTAAAGGGTAAAAAGGAGCCGGAATTTTTGAAAAAGCTTGAGCCGGAGGTGAAATTCTTTAATTTTTCAAGAGCCGGAATACTATTTGAGCAGCTTGATGAGGAGAGTAAGCAGGAAGAAATCATGAATATCAAGAATGGCTTCAACTATGCAAAGAAGGTTATATCAACAGGTGCTGACATGGTTGTTGTGCTTGATGAGATGCTGGGGCTTTTGGATTTGCATCTGATTTCAAAGGAGGAGCTGTCGGATATGCTTGCTTCAAGGCTGATGATGTGACCGTGATTATGACAGGCAGAGTACTTGACGATGGAATAAGGGAAATGGCAGATGAGATTTATAATATCGCGTCGGAAAAATAATAAGAAATATTGTCATGTGAGTTGACAATGCACAGGCGTGGTGATATTATTAGTGCAAGTGTGAGGCAGTTATATCATCTGCTGTATACGAATAATTTGATTAACAGATAGAGGTCGCGCGACTTATGAGTAGCTTTCCGGATGCCGCAGGGGCAGTTGATGGGAGATGAAAGGAATAGCGCCGAAGGGATTTATCATCTGCGGATATATCTCTGGGCATATGGCGAACAGCCTTATGACTGTCATCAGATTTGATGGGGAGCTATCGTGATTCATGAAGAATTGGGACCGGCTCTAAGGAGCCGGTTTTTTAGCGCTTAGAGGCAGACAGCGGCATACTTATACGTTAAGAGAATCAAATACCGAATAAAGAAAAGCAAGAAGGAGATAAAATCATGGCAATTTTCAAAGGAGCAGGAGTAGCAATTGTTACACCTATGTACGATAACGAGGAGGTTAATTACGACAAGCTCGAGGAGCTTATCAATATGCAGATTGATAATGGCACAGATGCTATTATCATTGCAGGCACCACGGGCGAGAGCCCATGTCTGTCAATGGAGGAGCATGCAAAGGTTATAAAGGCTGCCGTAGAGTTTACAAAGCATCGTGTACCTGTAGTAGCAGGCACAGGCTCTAACTGCACAAAGACAGCTATGCAGCTTTCAAAGGAGGCTGAGGAGTTTGGTGCAGACGGACTGCTCGTTGTCACACCATACTACAACAAGGCTACTCAGGCAGGTCTTGTGAGCCACTATTCGCAGATTGCAGACAGCACAAAGTGTCCTATTATCGTATACAACGTACCGGGACGTACAGGCTGCAACGTGCTTCCGGAGACTATGGCAGAGCTCTTTAAGACAAAGGAAAATATCGTGGGACTCAAGGAAGCTACAGGAAATCTGGCACAGGCTTCAAAGACAATGTATCTGACAGACGGAAAGCTTGATATGTACTCAGGCGAGGATGGTCTCGTAGTGCCTCTTATGTCTATCGGAGCAATCGGTGTAATCTCAGTATGGAGCAATGTAGCCCCTGCAAAGGTACACAATATGTGTGACAGCTTCTTCAAGGGCGATTTACAGACAGCTTAGAGCTTCAGAGAGAGGCTCTTCCACTTGTGGACGCACTCTTCTCAGAGGTAAATCCAATTCCTGTAAAGAAGGCTATGAACCTGATGGGTATGAATGTCGGACCTCTTAGAAGCCTATGTGCGAGATGGGTGAGGATAATGCAAGGAAGCTTGCTGAGGTCATGAAGGCTTATGGCTTAAAGCTTGCATAGTACAACGAGAAAGGATACGATAAAATGACAAAGGTAATTATGAATGGCTGCAACGGCAAAATGGGACAGACTATCACAGAAATCTGTAAGGCTGATGCGGATATCGAGATTGTAGCCGGTATTGATTTATATGATGGAATAGACAATGACTATCCTGTTTTTTCGAGCATCGACAAATGTGATGTGGACGCTGATGTGGTCATAGATTTTTCCAATGCCAAGGCTGTTGACGGAGTACTGGACTATTGCGTGGACAAGCAGGTTCCGGTTGTTTTATGCACTACCGGTCTTAGTGATGAGCAGCTTGCAAAGGTTGAGGAGTGCTACAAGAAGGTGGCAGTGCTCAAGTCTGCAAACATGTCACTTGGCATAAACACTCTTATGGCTCTTCTCAAAAAGGCTGCACAGGTTTTCGCACCGGCAGGTTTTGACATGGAGATAGTTGAGAAGCATCACAATTTAAAGCTTGATGCACCTTCAGGTACTGCGCTTGCGCTTGCTGATTCCATCAACGAGGCTATGGATAACGAGTATCACTATGTTTACGACCGCAGCCAGCGCAGAGAGAAGCGCGATCCTAAGGAAATTGGTATTTCTGCTGTCAGAGGAGGAAGCATCGTCGGTGAGCACGAGGTACTTTTCTGTGGACAGGATGAGGTGATTGAGTTTAAGCATACTGCTTACTCTAAGGCTGTTTTTGCGAAGGGTGCTGTTGAGGCTGCCAAGTTCCTTAAGGGAAAGGGTGCAGGTCACTACGATATGGCGGATGTTATTGCAGCTAAGTAGATTTAGGCTGTTTATCATTGTGGCGATAGGTCGGGCGTAAGCTCCGGGCAACAGGGAGAGTGCGTGTGCACCCCGGTGCCCGGGGCTTACGCCCTTACGTTGTGGCGGGATAATGAGTGCTACGGTAACACCTCGGAGCTCGGTGTTACGGGATTGTGTTTGATGGTTACTGTTCACACCTAACAGTGTGACCAGCAGCGCTTGATGTACGAATATGAGTACACTTGCGGATTTTGCTTGATTTATTGGGGAGTGCGTATTATATTAAATATAATGACTATTCAGAACCACTGAGAACAAAAAAAGCTGATGCGTCATGCTTGCATGTAAGCAGCAGCTTTTCTTGTTTTGGATAGTTACATTGTTATTGGATTTAATTTTAAAACACAACAGGGGAGCTGGTGTTTAGCCGGCTGAGAGTAGACTGGTAGTGTCTTGACCCATAACCTGATTTGGATAATGCCAACGTAGGATAATATCGCACGATTTTTAGGCGGATATACTCATTGGCGGTATATCCGCTTTTTGAATGTGTGGGTGATTATGAATAGTTGTAAAGAGATACAGATGAATAATTATATAGAAAAGCTTAAGTCACGCAGTCCTTTGATTCACAACATCACAAATATGGTTACTATCAATGATGTGCCAATATTGAGCTGGCATGTGGGGCTAGGCCTATTATGGCTATGGCACCGCAGGAGATGGATGAGGTCACGGGTATCTGCGATGGGCTGAACCTGAATATAGGCACTCCCTCTGAGGAGCGCTTTGAGGCGATGCGCATTGCTGCGAGGATGGCAGCGAAAAAGAATATTCCTATTGTGCTTGATCTGGTTGGTGTGGGCGTGAGCGCTTCAGGATGGATTTTGTGATGAGCCTGCTTGACGAGGTGCATGTGGATGTGATTAAGGGCAATTTGTCTGAGGTCAAGGCTGTTATGGAGCATGGCAGGTGCGATGGCGGCGTGGAAGTGACCGATACAGCAGCTGAGTCTGATGCAAAGGCGCTTGCGTGCAGGGCGGCCCTGCGATATGGCTGTATCTGTGTGATTACAGGTGAGACCGATTATGTGGCAGAATTATGTGATGAAGCTGATTGCTATGACAATAATGAAAGCAGTCTGATGAGTACTGATGCGATGGGGACCGGTGTGATAGATAATTGTGTAGTGAATGCTGTTGCGTCGGATGCTGACGGATACACGCATAATTACAGGGTAGGAAGCATCACAGGCGGCCATTTTATGATGAAGAGGGTGACAGGCACCGGATGTATGCTTTCAGGGCTCATTTGTGCGTTTGTTGCGGCTGATTGCGATGATAAATACGGTGCAGTCACAGCAGCACTTAGCTGCATGAAGAGTGCAGGCGGGCTTGCTGCCTCTGATATGGCAGAGCATGGCAGAGAGACAAACAGCTGTTATTTCATTAAGCCCGGAAATGCTGCATACCGGGACAGGCTGATTGATGCAGTATATCATATATGCGATGGTGATTATGAACTGATGTGAATATCGCTGTATGACAGACAATTGGTATGAAGGTCATGAGTCTTATATTTGGAAAACAACAGGATAAGAGGTGAAAGGTATATATGAACAAAACTGATTTAAAGCTCTACGCTATAACAGACAGGCAGTGGCTGCACGGAGCTAGGCTTTCTGAGCATGTGAAGCTTGCAATAGAGGGCGGTGCCACTATGATTCAGATCCGTGACAAGGATATTCTGAGTACGGATTCTGATGCAGGGCTTAAGGATGAGTATAGTGAGGCTCTTGAGATAAAGAGAATCTGTCATGAGCACAAGGTGCCGCTCATCATCAACGATAACGTGCAGTTTGCAATTGATATAGATGCCGACGGAGTACATCTGGGTCAGGATGACATGAATCCGGCAGAGGCCAGGAAGCTTCTTGGAGCTGACAAGATAATAGGAGTCACGGCAAAGACCGTGGAGCAGGCAAAGAAAGCACAAGCTGATGGCGCTGACTATCTGGGAAGCGGAGCCGTGTTTGGCTCTACCACAAAGCTCAATGCAAAGCCTATGACAAAGGAGCTTCTGCGTGAAATCACGGCGGCTGTCGATATACCGGTTGTTGCAATCGGAGGCATAAATGCAGACAATGCGGTCACGCTAAAGGGCACAGGGATTGCAGGAATCGCAGTGGTTGGAGCGATATTTGCAAGCGCAGATATAAAGGCTGCAACCAAGGAGCTCGCAGAAATATGCGACAAAATTCTGTAATCACAGTATGACAAACTGCTATAACTACAGTAATTAAACAATATTTTGAAAATACTGAACAGTTACGAGAAATCACAACATTCAGTAGAAAGGAGCGTAAATATGCATACAGCACTTACAATTGCGGGAAGCGATTCAAGCGGTGGCGCAGGCGTGCAGGCTGATTTAAAGACCATGCTTGCAAACGGTGTGTTTGGCGAGAGTGTCATCACAGCACTCACGGCACAAAACACCATGGGAGTTGACGCGGTGATGAATGTGCCGGCGGATTTTATTGAGGCACAGATGAAGGCTGTTTTTACGGATATTTTTCCGGATGCGGTGAAAATCGGTATGACATCATCGGTAGATACAATTGAGGCGATTGCCGCAGGTCTTGTAAAATATAAGGCAAAAAACATAGTTCTGGACCCGGTGATGGTCGCTACAAGCGGAAGCAGGCTGCTTGAAGAAAATGCCGCAAACACTCTGATGGATAAGCTTTTTCCACTGGCTGACATCATCACGCCAAATATCCCTGAGCTTGAGGTGATATCAGGCAGACAGATTGGAAGCACAGATGACATCATAGAGGCATCAAAGGCTATTTATGATAAATACGGCTGTCCGGTTTTAAGCAAGGGAGGTCATTTCACAGACACAGCATGTGTGTGTGACTATTTGTGGGATGGAAAGCAAATCATCACATTTGAGACCAAAAGAGTGGATAATCCAAACTCACACGGCACAGGCTGCACGCTTTCATCAGCGATAGCCAGCGGCCTGGCAAAGGGACAGCCGCTCGAGCAGGCTGTGGATAACGGCAAGCGATATGTCACGGCATGTTTAAAAGCCATGCTTGATCTGGGGCACGGCAGTGGTCCTATGAATCATGGAGCGTTAATCTTGAAATAATTACTAATTAATAATACAAATAACAATAAGAACAGGAGAGTACAATGAGTAATTACACAACACAGATGGATGCCGCAAGAAAGGGCATCGTAACACCTGAAATTGAAAAGGTAGCAAAGAAAGAGAAGATGGATGTAGACAAGCTGATGGAGCTTGTTGCAAGCGGAAAGGTAGCTATTCCTGCTAACAAGCATCACAAGTCACTTGATGCAGAGGGTGTTGGAAGCATGCTTCGCACAAAAATCAATGTAAACCTCGGTGTGTCAAGAGACTGCAAGGACTATGATGTGGAGATGCAGAAGGTCATGAGCGCTGTAAAGCTTGGAGCAGAGGCTATCATGGATCTTTCAAGCCATGGCAACACACAGCCATTCAGACAGAAGCTTACAAGCGAATGTCCTGCAATGATAGGAACAGTGCCTGTTTATGACAGTGTTATCCACTATCAGCGTGATCTTGCAACACTTACAGCACAGGATTTTGTCGATGTAGTCAGATCCATGCAGAGGATGGAGTGGACTTTGTCACACTTCACTGTGGAATCACAAGAAAAACGATAGACCAGATTAAAAAGCACAAGCGTAAGATGAATATCGTAAGCCGTGGAGGCAGCCTTGTATTTGCATGGATGTGCATGACAGGAGAGGAAAATCCTTTCTACGAGCACTATGATGAGATACTTGAAATCTGTGAGGAGCACGATGTGACAATCTCGCTTGGAGATGCCTGCAGACCGGGATGCCTGGCAGATGCAACAGATGTATGCCAGATAGAGGAGCTTGTAAGACTTGGAGAGCTCACAAAGCGTGCATGGGATCACAACGTACAGGTCATGGTAGAGGGACCGGGACATGTGCCGCTTGATCAGGTAGCAGCAAACATGAAGGTACAGCAGTCAATCTGTATGGGAGCACCATTTTATGTACTTGGACCTCTCGTAACAGATATCGCACCGGGCTATGACCACATTACAGCAGCAATCGGTGGAGCAGTGGCAGCAATGAACGGCGCAGCTTTCCTTTGCTACGTGACACCTGCGGAGCATCTTGCTCTTCCAAATGTGGAGGATACAAAGCAGGGAATTATTGCGTCAAAGATTGCGGCTCATGCAGCTGATATTGCAAAGGGAATACCGGGAGCCAGAGATATAGATGATAAGATGGCAGATGCCAGACGTGTGCTCGACTGGGATGCACAGTTTGCATGTGCGCTTGATCCGGAGACAGCTAAGGCTATCAGGGATGACCGTCTGCCTGAGGATGACCACAGCGAGGCATGCAGTATGTGCGGTAAGTTCTGTGCTGTGCGAAGCATGAACAAGGCACTTGCAGGAGAGTATATTGATATACTATAACTTTTTAGTACAGAAACGACTCGCAACTGTGAAGGTACTGAACAGTTACGGTATACTTTAAGGTGAGGTAGTAATGGAAAGTAAAAAGAACACTAAAAAAAGAACTCTTTCAATCAGAAAGATTGCCATGGCAGGAGTGCTTGTGGCAGTTGCTGTAGCAGGAAGCTTAATAAGCTTCCCTGTTGCCGGCAGCAAATGTGCACCTGTACAGCACATGGTAAATATATGTGCAGCAGTATTTTTAGGACCTGCATGGGGTGTCGGTGTGGCATTTTGTGCGAGTATTATCAGAAACCTGACAGGACTGGGAAGTCTCATGGCATTCCCGGGAAGCATGGTAGGTGCTCTGTGCTGTGGACTGATGTACAGATTCAGCAAAAAAATCATACCGACATGTATTGCAGAGGCGCTTGGCACAGGCATACTCGGAGGTCTGGCAGCGTATCCTCTTGCAAAATACGTGATGCTTATTCAGCCGGAAGGCATGTTTATATACATAGTGCCATTCCTTATCTCTACAGTGGCCGGAAGCATAGTGGCAGCAATTGTCATGCTGATTTTAAAGAAAAATGGCGCACTGACAGTATTTAAGGAAAATCTTGAGTAATATCCAGAGCTATGGCTTTATAAGAAGCTTCATAAGCTCATCCTGACAGATAGACCTAGAGTAGTGATAGCCCTGAAAGCAGGTGACGTCGAACTGCCTGAGATAGCTCTCAAGGCTATCATTTTCTATGCCTTCAATACATATCTTTAAGTCTGCGGCATTGGCAAAATTAATCATTCCGATTACAAGTGCCTGCTTCTTTTTCTCCTCGAGAATGTCTTTAACAAAGAACATATCTATCTTGACACCCTCTACAGGAAGCTCAAGCATCATCTGAGATGAAGAGCTTCCTGTGCCATAGTCATCCATAGTGATGTGGATTCCGGCTTCCCTGAATGCAGTGACAGTTTTCTTTATCATAGATATAGGCAGATCTCTGCATCGCTCTGTAATCTCTATCCACAGCTGTGAAGCTGGAAAATCATACTCTTTAAGAATTGCCAGAGTATCTTCCACAAAACATTCCTTTTCAAGCTGCTCTGAGGATGCATTTACATTGATGAAGAAGCCGGGTTTTATCTTTGTAAATTCACTGGCTGCGCTTATTGCAGTTCTCATGATATAATTTCCGAGCTCATACATAGCAGGGGTATCCTCAAGCCAGTCGATAAACAGTCCAGGTGGCACCGTGCCAAAAGGCTCCTTTTTCCAGCGCACCAGAGCCTCAGCACCCATTATTTCACCATTGCAAGCCTTTACAATGGGCTGAAACTCTACAAAAAAGCCATCACAGCCATTGATAACCGACTGATGAATGATTTTCATGATATCTATATGCGAGCTGCCATTGAACCTGACCATATCATTGAAAAATAACAAATCAGGGCTGTGAAGCTCCTTCGCGCGGTCTAGAGTGTATTCCACCTTGCTGATGACAGTTGAGGTATCACCATCATAATCCTTGAGAATCAGACACGCAGCATATATATCAAACTCAAATTTAAAGCATTTAAAGAAATACATGGATTTTATTGTATCGGCAATTTTTGATAGAAGGCCTCGGCCAAGGCGCGGTCTGCTTCCTTTACCACAAATACAAACTTGCAATTATTCATATAGTAGGTAGCTGTGCTGCCATCCATCATGTAGATGAATTTGAGCGCAAGCTCACGCTGGATTGCAGTGTTGAAATTGGAACCATACAGTATATTGAACTCATCTATATGACCTATCTCCACCTCGATTATGGCTACAGACCTGTTTTCCATGATATAGCCGTTGATGTCTCTTTCAAACTTCGACTGACCATAAAGATATGTATATGGGTCGATATCCGGAAGAGTATTTTCGTTTCTGAGCACGAGGACATGATAGCGGTGTCCGTCATCACCGGTAAAAATATCAGAATAAAATCCCATCATATATTCTTTGGTATGCTTTCCCATGCGGACATAAAATATATCATCCGGTTTTTCACCATTTAAGCGATAGCGGATTTCCCGCTTATATTCCGGCAGTCAACGTCGTTGACACAAGAGCTCAGCTGTTCAAAGAAGCAGGTATGCTCGCCGGCTTCAAAGCCGAAAAAATCAGCTGTCTTATCCGGTACGTATGATAAGTCATTATCCAGGTCGGTGATGATAGGATATATCCCGTCTGATAATTCTGAAATTTTATCAATAAATTCCTTGTATATCGTGTGTTCTATCATAAATTAAAACTCCATATGTGTATAATGCACAAAATTCTTTTATTATTATAGCATATGTATACATTATATACAATAAGTTAGTTGGGCTCTGAAAATGAAATTTAGGTATGAAGCATTAATATAAATTAATGATTTTAATGTGTCATTTATATATTTGAAGGTATACTGATGACTGAAATATACCATCAGCTGCTTCAAATGCAACGTCACCATCATATTTGCCGGCAACAGAGCGGATGGATGACAGACCTATACCATAGTCGTCCCTCTTAGAAGAACGGTATTTTCCGTTTTGGATGGTAACATGTCCGTCAAAGCTGTTGTCCATAGTAATAATAAGTGTCTTATAGTGTACGTGGGCATGCAGTCGGATAAAACGTGATGGTGTTTCGTCTGAAGAATCCAGAGTATCCATGCGTCTGCAGGCTTCTATAGCGTTTTCTATCAGATTTCCAAATACCAGGCACAGGTCATTGTCCAAGGCCGCATCATCGGTTTCCGGAACAATAAGCTTTGTCTCAAGAGCGATATTTTCATTTCTGCATATGGCACTATAGTATGACAGAATGGAATTGACTACCCTGTTTTCGCAATAGCTTGCAGGCGCAGATGGTATGCTGTGGATCAGGGCATCCAGGTATTCATTCAGCTGTTTATTTTCAGTGTTTGCGAGGCCTTTTATTGCAACCAGCTGGTGACGCAGATCGTGGCGCTGCTTCTTAAAAAGCTGTTCGTTTGTTGTGATGAGCGAATTATATTTCTTCTGCTCCAACAGGGAATGCTCAAGGAGATTCATATCGAATATGAGTCTTTCATTCTCACGTTTTATCATGAGCATATCGCTTATATTAAGCCCCATTATAATTCCCATGATTATAATGAAAAGCAGAGTTCCAATCTGGTACAGTAATGACAATGAGGCCACAAATTTTAAATGATAATTGATTATCTCAGCACATGAAGCAAGTGCCAGTATGAATACCGGAACCATCAGCCGTTTTGCCCTGCTGTTTTGGCTACGAACAGCCTCAAGGATGATGTATGCAGTCAGGAAGCAAAGTATGAGAGGCAGAATGACATGGAACACGTACATGCTCTGGGATAGTGCAACCGTACCGCTAAGCTGTAAGACACAAGCAACAAGGTCAAGCACGGTGAGGAGCTTCGCGATAACTATAATTGGCTTGTCATTCTTAAAACCAACTGCAAGCCTGCAGAAATACAGCAGCGGAATCATCTGCGAGAAAAGCCCTATAAAAGCACACAGATATAGCAGTGTAGGGTTTTTGACTATGACACCTGTATAGTTGCACTCGCCGATAGACCACATGCCGGCCATGAGTGAGAAGAATCCAAAATGAAATATCATCTTGCAAACCTCTTTATCGTAGTATAAAAGCATCAGTGAGATAAATATAAACAAAACACCTGCGGCAAGCTCAAGCAGTGCTATAAAGAATGACCATTTATTCAGCTTTAACAGAGTGAAAAATAAGGATTTGTATGCTCCGTAGATAGGAGAATATACCGTAAGCGAGCTTCTGGTAACAGGAGACAGATACTCTATGCGAAGCTCTGTATCACCTGAATGACCGTCAGTGCCTATCAGGTACCCTCGTTGCGGGATCCTTCATATAGGATGGATAGTTTTCGGCCTGCCAAACTCATATATGAGGTCATCGTCCAGATAGACCTTCGCAGGGGAATAGACAGTTTTTATGTAGATTGGATCATCCTTGTTCAGGTTGATATGTGTTGTGACGGTGACATGTGTGCGCGGCGAAAGGTGCTTAAAGGTATGTGGAAATGTGATTTCTTCTTTATCTGAATCCGAGCCTCCACTACGGCATATGCAGAACTTACGATAGTGGCTTCAGGATAGCTCGCCTGGCTCATAATCATGTTTTTTGATGAAAGAAGCAGTATGCAAATCAGTGTAAGCAGTATAATTGTCAGATAGGGAATATTTCGTATAGCGCTAATTTTTTTCATAATCCGGGCTCCTTGCAGTGTATTACTTTTGACAGTCTAGCTCATATCAAATCAATAGGAAAGTGCCTTATTTAAGCCCTCTGGTGTGATCAAAGTAGTATCTCTCCAGAGCCTTTTTGGCTTTGCCGGAGAGCTCTCTCTTGATAGGGATATTTGTGTCATCGGCCATCACGAAGCATTTGAGTGAAGTATCAATGCGTGTGACATACGACAGGTTTACCGCGTAGCTTTTGTGCGGCAGAAAAAACAGCTCAGCGGGCAGCTGATCTGAAAGATCTGAAAGCTTCTCATAGCAGCTGATTTCCTCATTTTCTTTTAAATGTATGAAAATCTGCCTGGCTCTCTGCTCTATGTACATGATATCAGAAAGGGCAAGCCTCTCCATACTCTTGTTTCTCTTCACATAAAGAGATGGGGCATCGGATTTCTTCAGCATGGCAAGGTGAAGAATGTTACTTAGCTCAGCTGCAGAAACCGGCTTTTCGATATAGCCGATGGCAGACAGCCTGTAGCTTTCCAAGGCATGCTCCGTGCTTGTTGTGATGAAAGCAACCGGGATATCGGCATCTGTCTCGCGGATTATAGAGACTGCTCGATGCCGGTCATGGAATCTTTCATGTATATATCCATGAGCAGCAGGTCATACTTTCCGTACTCATATGAGGCAAGAAAAGAATCTGCATCCGTAAAGACAGTGTATGTATTTTGGATATCGCTGTGGTTGAGAATATCACAAAGCAGCACGGTCTCTGCAGCTTCGTCCTCGCATACAGCTATATTAAGTGTTTGTGGCATGTTTATTCCTCTGTAGAATGTGAATGATTATAAATAATCATAATATAATATGAAATAAATATCAAATAAATATTGCTATTAAATATCCGAAATGCTAATATAATTATCAGCAGTTTATTAATTATTTTAAGGAGGTTTCAGTTATGAAATACTGTACAAATTGTGGCAGGCAGTTAGCTGATGATGAGGTATGCACATGTCGTCAGCAGGCACAGCCACAGGCACCAAATCAGACACAGGACAACAATGCACAGGCAGATAATGCAGCACAGCAGGGACAGTTTAACGGACAGCCGCAGGGCAGCGCACAGGCACAGTTCAACGGACAGCCACAGGGCAGTGCACAGGGACAGTTCAACGGACAGCCACAGGGACAGTTCAATGGACAGCCACAGGGCAGCGCACAGTCGCAGGCGTTTGATAACTTCACACAGCAGGTGAGTGCAGCAGGACAGCAGCTGCAGAATGACAAGAATGTGGCATCTATCATCACATTCTACAAGGGTCTTGTTAAGAAGCCGGCACAGGCTGCAGCAGACTTTGTAAAGAATGCAAATATGGCATCAGGCTTTATATTTATTGGCTTATTTGCCATAGTAGAAGTAGTGCTGTCTGTAGTATATCTGTTATCAAGTGTAATTGGCAGCATAGGCGGCTTTGGATTCTCATTTTACCCGGCGAGCTTCTTTGAGGGAATCTTCTCAGGAATCGTAGGAGAGGCAGTGAGAGTACTCATCTTGGCAGCAGTTATTCTGGTTGTATTAAACGCAGTGCAGAAGGATAAAAAGGTGACATTTGCACAGACACTTTCAGCAGCATGTCTGTATGATGCAGTATACCTTCCGATTATCCTTGTGGCAGCAATCATCGACATAATCCCATTCCAGTTCTTTGGCAATGTGAGCGGCTGGCTGCATACATTTGCGGGAGTAGTAGGATATGTAAGCATATTCTTTGGAGTAAGGGCAATAGAAGAGGATGACAATAAGCTTCCACTCGTGTGTGGACTGGCATTCCTTGCAACAGCCATTGGTTCAACAATTGTAAATGCTATTTTCTAATTTAATATTTGATTTAACATATCTGATTTAATATATCAGAAATAACCGGATCCTGTGAGATTTTCTTGCAGGATCTTTTTTTATTTCTTGCTTCGAATAGCTGATTTTTGCATAATAGAGGATAAATATATCATGGAGGCATAAAGAAGACGATTGATAGCAGAAATAACTATCATATATCTTACGATTTGTCAAGTACGAGTTTTGACACTTTTTGTGTAAATTGTCGTTGTTATTGCCATGCGCGGAATTGATGTATAATGATAATTAGATTAATTTGTTTAGTTAAAAACTAGCTGAATATATGAGTCAATGATAATATGAATTCTATAATAAGCAGGTTTATAAAACTCGGGAAGAGAGGCACCTATGACGCACACAATTAAGGTACAGATGTTTGGAAATTTCAGAATGGACTATAACGGAGCACCGTTTGTGGCGGAAAAAATGCATAAGGAGAGCCAGTTCAACCGCCTGATGCAGGCTATGATGCACTATTCTGACAGCGGAATAGCAAAGGATAAGCTCGAGGAAATAGTAATCGGTGAGCGTGACATAGATGCACCTCACACGGCGCTAAGGGTTATTGTATACAAGACAAAGCAAAAGCTCACACAGCTCGGCCTGCCGGGAAAGAACCTCATATATTTGGAGGGAGGCATATATTACTGGACGCCGGACATAGAGATAGAAGAGGATGCAGCAGAGTTTGAGAAAATCTATAACGAGGCCTGTGCACTGGAAAAGCAGATACCACAGGAGACTGAGCATGAAAAGACAGTGTGTGATGAGCAGACAAAGGAAATAGAAGACAAACTGCTTGAGCTGTACGTAAAGGCACTCTATCTGTACAAGGGCGAATTTCTGTCGGCATATACGGGTGAGACGTGGATAGCACAGGAGGCCAGGCGCTATCACACCATGTTTGAGAAAATCATAAAGGAAGCCGCATACATACTGCGAAAGAGAAAACAATTCAAGGGACTGGAGAAGCTGGGAGTATATGCTGCGAAGGTCGATCCGTTCAATGAATGGGAGGAGCTCATCATGGAGGCGATGGTAGAGACCAGACGCTATGATGAGGCGGAGGAGCTTTACACGGATGTTGTGGACTATTACCTCAGGGAGTGCGGTATTTATCCATCGTCAAGACTCTTGGAAATCCTTGAGAAATACAGCAATCAGATGAATCATGCACATGAGATACTGGAAAACATCCAGGAGGGCATGAGCGAGCAGGAGGAAACAGAAAGAGGCGGATATTTTTGCGGCTACCCGGTATTCAGGGGCATATACCAGTCATCCATACGTATCATGAAGCGCACAAGGGTACCCGTGTATCTCATGCTCTGTACTCTCGAGGACGAGGAAGGCAGACAGGTGCAGAGCGAGACGAAGATGAACAAGTATTCAAGGCAGCTCAAGAAGTGCGTCGGTGAATCAATCCGCTACAGTGACATATATACCTCGTATGGAAAGGTGCAGTTTCTTATCATGCTCATCGGAATAAAGCGTGAGGACTGCGAGATAGTCAAAAAGAGAATCAACCGCCAGTTCGCAAAGAAAAATCCGAAAGCAGCGGAAAAATATCATGTGAACAGTATCGTTTGTGAGTTGTAAAGGGAATAGTACAAATAGGTTGGAAAAGCCGCAAGGTGCTGTTACACAATTAGGGTAAGACTCAATTTGATTATTTTATATATTATGGAGAAAATGTTATGAATGGTAAAGACAAGATATCAGTAATTATTCCATGCTACAATGTACAAAAATACATTATGAGATGCTTCGATTCAATTACAGCCAGACATATGGCTTTGAGAATCTTGAATTGATACTTATAGATGATTTATCGACAGACAATACATGGTCTATATTAGAATCCTTACAAAGAAAATACCCGGAGAATGTTATATCTCTTAAAATGCAGAAAAAGGGAAAGTGTGGCGGTGCACGTAACCTGGGAATGGATATCTGTACCGGCAAATATATCACATTCGTGGATGCGGATGATTATGTGCATCCGGATATGCTCAGGGTGCTGTATGACAGAATGACAGAGGACGATTATGATGTGGCACAGTGTGGTGTATCGTGCTTTAAAGCAGATAAGCCAAATGTATTAGAAGTAAATGATTTTGAAATTCAAAGGTTGATTTGGATAATGTTGATAATAGGAAAAATCTCATTATAGGTCTGACCGGATTTACTAATGTAACAGCATGGGCAAAGCTATACTCGACCAAATTTATAATAGAACATAATCTAAGATTTATAGAAGATGTATATTATGAGGATACACATTTTTCTATGCTTTGTGTGTTACTTGCAAAGAAATATTGTAAGGTGCAATCGACATTATACTATTACTTTGAGAATACAGAGGGCATTATACGTTCTGAAATTAGCAATGCAAAGATCCGGGATGCTAAGATTATTATGGATCATATAAGGCAGGCTATTCAAAGTAGAAAAGCAGAACTGGGAAATGTAATTGAGCAGTGTTATTGTGAAATCCAGACATTTTTGTTATGGCACCAATATATTGAGCCATATAGTAGAATAGAAACCTTTATGAATAGGGAACTGGATATTTGCAAAGAAGAGTTTTTAAAGAGTGAACCGGATATATTTAATAATCCATATGTGAAGTTTTTTTCAGATGATGTGGTATTGAAAAGAATGTCAAAGCTGAGAGTGACTGCGAAAAAAATGAATAATGTATGCTTTTTAGATAATGCAATACATATCTGTCTTGGTATACATGATAAGGATGGAAATTACAGTGTCTGGGCTGGAACAACGATGCAATCCATTGTTGAAAACACAAAAGCGCCAATAGTTTTTCAT
>ENA-OUNI01000047-OUNI01000047.1-human-gut-metagenome-genome-assembly--contig:-NODE-47-length-41366-cov-3.171100_pt1 | contig 41366 bp, 46 predicted proteins | sample MGYA00242499_ERZ504580 | MGnify/ENA primary metagenome ERZ504580 (study PRJEB26092, sample SAMD00036315) | human gut metagenome | host: Homo sapiens | study: EMG produced TPA metagenomics assembly of... | reverse complement strand
AACTATATGTCACCAAATGACTATGAAAAATTATATGCAAACTACAAGAAAAAGGCAGCTTTGATTGCTGGATAACTGATTGATAGAAACCTCAATTTAATTTGTACTCAAACTTGACATAGGACCACAGTTTCTGCATTTGCGAATACGAAAGGCGGACATATTTTATTTGGTGTTACGGATAAGACACATGAAGCAATTGGGTTGGATGATGTGCAGAAGGTAGCTAGCAAAATTTCAGAATTAATATCAGTTCGAATTAGTCCAATGGTAAATTATACGATAGAGCCTTTTCCGAGTACTAGCGATGGGAAATCCTGTCTCGATTTATCCGTTTTTCAGGGCCTCATTATCCCTATTATTATGTACATGAACAAACTCGGGAATGTTATGTTCGCAGGGGCGATCGTTCTGGGCCAGCGACTACTTTAGAACTTAATACGCTTATTTTAAAAGGTATGAATCAAACGTATGATGCATTGCCAACTCCTTATAAAATAGATGATATTAGCTTTACTTTGTTAGGAGCGACTTTTAAACAGGAAACTGGTGAAAGTTTTAATTTTTCGCAGGAGGCACTTTCCTTGGGATTGATAACTCCAAACGGGGAAGTTACAAATGCGGGGTTATTGCTTTGTGATCAAGGTGTTTTACGGCATTCACGTGTTGTCTGTACACATTGGAAAGGTAAAGAAAAAGGAGAAATTGATGGAGATGCATTAGATGATCAAGAGTTTTTTGGGACTAGTTTGATTATGCTTCTGAATAATGCAGAACGTTTATACGAAATAATTCAAAAAAATCCATGGACGGTTCAGGGCATGCGTCGAGAGGAGAAAAGCGATTATCCTTTTAGAACAGTTCGCGAAGTTTTAGTGAATGCCTTGATTCATAGAGATTATCAAAATATGGGTGCTGAAGTACATGTTGATATGTATGATGACCGTATGGAAATATCTTCGCCTGGCGGTATGATGAATGGAAGTCGTATTCAAGATTTGGATTTAAGAATGGTACCGTCCATGAGAAGGAACGAGATTATTTCAGATATTTTTGGAAGATTGCATTATATGGATCGTCGAGGCAGCGGGATACGCCGGATTATAAATTCATATACTTATTATAAGAATAAGCCAATTTTTTATTCCAATGAGTATTTTTTTCTTGTTTCTTTACCGAATAGAGGGATAGCATCAAAAATCAAGGATGCTACGGAAGAAACGCAACTTACTGTAGAAAACGTTCATCTCGAAGTGTTAATGACTAGTATACGGCAAAAATGTAGAAATAAATTTCGAACAGGTACAGTAGATAAATTCATAAAGTTGTTGATAATTTATGAAGATAAATATCCATTTAATAGACAAATTGTAGCAACTCAATTTGAAATAAGCGAAAATGCTGCATCCCGACTGCTTAAAAAAGCAATTGATTGTGGTATTGTCAGGAAAGAAAAAAGAGGAGTTTATTATTTTCGGGTTTCGTAAAAATCAGATTCAGATACGGCATCGCTGCGATAAACTCAAGATTATGTTATGATCCGGCACCGTCTGTCATAAATTCCGGCTGTACACAGGATTCGCGGCGGGCCGCCGCATCTGATTCGGCGTCGATGAACGATGAACGGCCTACGACGAACGACATCGCCGATGGCGATGAGTTCCGGCCTGCGGTCTGCGAACTGCGGCCTGCGTTATTATCAAGTCTGCTCGTATATGATATAATTAACGTTATAATTGAATTATATTAAGGATACATAAGAAAGGTGGTTCGGTGCGTCGTATGGATCGGGATTTTGTGGTATCACAATTTACGCGGTACGTCCAGGGCTTTGACCAAAAGGAAGAAGGCGTCCGGCTGAAGTATGCTCATTCTTTGCGGGTGAGCGGGTTGTGTGAACAGATTGCTCTGAGTCTGGATTTGTCTCAGGCTGATGTGGATTTGGCCTGGCTCATCGGCGTCCTCCACGATATCGGCCGCTTTGAGCAGCTGCGGGAGTATCATACGTTCGTCGATTATCGGTCCATGGATCATGCCAAATACGGGGCGCATTACTTGTTTGCTGACGGCCATATCCGCGATTTTCTGGACGATATGAGCCAGGATGATGTGATTTGTATGGCTATTGACCAGCATAATGTCTATCAGCTTCGCCGGGATTTGACGCCGCGGCAGCAACTCTTTTGCCAGCTCATCCGCGATGCCGACAAAATCGATATTTTCCGGGTTTATGTCATGTATATGCGCCAAAAGAAGAATATCTGGAACGTCGACTGGTCTGACTTTGAAAACCAGCCTATTTCCGATGTCGTCATGGCTCAGGCCCGCCAGGGGAAATTGGTGCGGACGCAGGATAAGAAGACTTCATGGATTTTTATGTCGGCGCCCTCTGCCTCTATTTTGATTTAGTCTATCCCAAGAGCCGGCAGCTGGCGCGGGAACAGGGCTATCTCGATAGGCTCCTCGATTTCCATTCACAGAACGTCGATAGTGAAGGGAAATTGGATGAAATCCGACGATTAGTCCGCGGCACAGGAACATTGCCTCAGCCCTCGTTTACTGGTACAATATATAAAAATATGTAGTGTAATTGAATTGATGAAAGATTACTATATCCTTGATAGGGGACTTATATCATGAAAGTATTGATTACTGGCGGAGCCGGGTTCATTGGGTCACACATTTTGGCACAGCTCCAGGGACGGCGCGATATGGACGTCGTCGTGTTTGACAATTTGTCCAGCGGATCCAAAGAACATGTACCGGCTGGGATGGAACTGGTAGAAGGCGACGTCTGCGATGAAGCGGCCGTAGACGCCCTTTTTGCCGACCATCACTTTGATGCCGTCATCCATTTGGCGGCCCAGACGATGGTCCCGACTTCAGTGGAACAGCCTGTCCTCGATTGCCGGATTAATCTGGAAGGCGTCCTCCACGTGCTGGAAGCCTGCCGGATCCATGGCACAAGGCACATCCTTTTTTCGTCCAGTGCCGCTGTCTACGGCGACAACCTCCATATCCCCCTGAAGGAAACGGAACGGCTCGTGCCGACGTCCCCTTATGGTATCACTAAGATGACGACGGAACATTACCTGCGGGTCTATCACGAATTATATGGCATGGATGCGACGGTCTTCCGCTTTGCCAATGTCTATGGCGAACGGCAGGGCGAAAAGGGCGAAGGCGGCGTCGTCAGTATTTTCTGCAAGCTTTTGTCCCAGCGTCAGGGGATTACGGTCTTCGGCGACGGCAATCAGACCCGCGATTTCGTCTATGCCGGCGATATCGCCCAGGCCATCATCCGGGCGCTGCCGCTCAAAGGCTGTCACACGATGAACGTGTCGACCGGACAGGAAACGAGCATCAACGATTTGATCTGCAGTTTTGAAAAAGCCGTCGGCTATACGGTCCCCGTCCAGTATACGGCACCCAGGACGGGCGATATCCTGCGGTCGGTCCTCAGTAATGAGACCTTGAAAAGGGATTTAGGTTTTGTGCCGGCAATGGATTTGGAAGAAGGAATCCGCCGGACCTATGACTGGTACCGCAGCCAATGGATGGAGTAAGGCGTTTTTTGCCTTGACAGGCTTCCCAAAACATGACACAATAAATTAGATATGCCTATATACATTTATATACAGGAGGGGTAGCCTATGGCAGATGATCGCATTATTACGGCTTTGGACGTCCATTCATTGGATGATATGAAGAAGCTCGTTGAAACCCTTGGCGATAGTGTTTCTTTTTATAAAGTCGGGATGGAACTCTTTTACAGTGCCGGTCCCGATGCAGTACGGTATTTGAAGGACCAGGGGAAACATGTTTTCCTCGATCTGAAGGTCCACGATATTCCCAATACGGTGGCCCAGAGCATCCGCGCCCTGACCCGTCTCGGTGCCGACCTCATGACGCTGCACGGCACAGGCGGCCGGGCTATGATGGAAGCGGCTGCAGAAGCTGTCCGCGATGAAGCGGCCAAACTGAATATCGAACGGCCGCGCCTGCTGGCTGTAACGGTACTGACCAGTATCGACGAAGACGCCTGGAAGGAAATCGGCGGCAAGTACAGCATTGCCGAATCGGTCAAGAATCTGGCGAAACTGGCCAAGGAAGCCGGTATCGACGGCACCGTCTCTTCGCCGTATGAAGCTAAAGAAATCCGGGAAATGAATGGTCCCGATTTCCTCATCGTCACGCCGGGCATCCGTCCGACGTTTGCCGTAGCCAATGACCAGAAGCGGTTCACGACGCGTCTCAGGCTTTGCGCGACGGGGCGTCTCATTTAGTCATCGGCCGTCCGATTACCAAGGCCGCCGATCCTAAGGAAGCAGCCCAAAAGATTTTAGCAGAAATTCAGGGGGTATAATCAATTATGATGACAGAAGCAGAAGTAAGACAGTTGTTAGTAGACACCAAGGCCGTCCTCGAAGGCCATTTCCTCTTGACGTCGGGCCTGCACAGCCCGCTGTACGTTGAAAAGTTCAACGTCCTCCAGCATCCGGAATATACGGAAAAGCTCTGCAAGGAATTGGCAGAACGTTTCAAGGACCAGAACGTCCAGACCGTCATGGGCCTATGACCGGCGGCATCCTGCTGGCTCATGAAGTTGGCAAGGCACTTGGTACGCGGGCTATCTTCACGGAACGTGAAAAGGGCGTCATGACACTGCGCCGCGGTTTCCATATCGAACCGGGTGAACGCGTCCTCATCGTCGAAGATATCGTCACGACTGGCGGTTCCGTCCAGGAAGTCGTCAATGTCGTCAAGAAAGCCGGCGGCGTCATCGTCGGTGTCGGCCTCCTCGTCGACCGCAGCGGCGGTAAAGCTGAATTCGGCGTACCGAAAGATAAAGTCCAGGCTCTCCTGCATTTGACCGTCCCGACGTACAAACCGGAAGAATGCCCGCTCTGCAAACAGGGCATCCCCATGACCGAACGGGGCAGCCACCATCTGAAATAATCTGGGTCAGGAGATGTTTTGTTCATGGAAATGTTATCGGCCATAGCTCCTTTCTTCGTGGCTGGCCTGCTGGGGACGGTGTTCGCCCGTTTTACGGGTATCAATATGAGCATGTGCGTCCTCCTCATGTTCTTGTATATGGGGGCCAAGCCTGTCGAATGTATTGCCGCTATGTTGATGTTTAATGTCTTTACGTATTTTACGGTGTACTCTCAGCTCCACGTCATGAAGATCAAGAGTTTCACCTTTTTCCCCGGCGTGCGCCTGGCCATCCCGATTTTGATCACCATCGCCCTGGCTGCGCTCAATCCCTTCATTGGCATCGTCTTTTTCGTCTTTACCTTCCTCATGGAAATCTTTGCCAAGATTTATAAGGAAATGGATGCCAAGTCGCGTCCGACGAAAGGGAAAATCGGCCAGATGGTCGTCATCGCCGTTATCCTGGTGACTATCGGTGCGGCTATCGTTCAGTTCATCCCGGAAAATTACTACTACATCGTCGGCGGCGTGACCATCTTGATTTACGCCTTCGTCATGTGGCGGACGGGAGACCGCCGCAAGGGGACGGCTGGTGGGATAAGATGCTCTACGCATCGACGTTCCTCACCGGCCTGAGCGGCATCGACGGGACCGATTGGCTTACGGCGATGCGCCGCAATCCCGAATCGGTGTTGTCCAAGTGCTATCCCATCGTCATCAACGGGGCCATGATCATCGGCTGCTGGCGTCGTATGCCATGTACCAGTATTTCTCGCTGGGCGCCCTGTTCGCTACTATCGGCTCGGCCGTCGGCATCCGCCTGTTCGGCTTGTATGAACATAAAGAAAAGGGAAGCTTCTCGTACCTCACCCTGGGCATTGCGTCCTGGCAGCTCTGGTGTTCATGATCATCCAGCCAGTGCCGACGGGATTCCCCGTCGTGCCCATGGCCGACCAGACGGGATTCTTTGATTTTTAGTTTTGCAAAAAGCGCTGTCTTTTATGGCAGCGCTTTTTTTACAAGGCTCCCTTTATAGGGGAGCTGGCCGCCGAAGGTGGTCTGAGAGGTTGCTTTTTATTTTCTGAGAGGTTGTTTTTTTATTTTCGGAAAACAGCGAGCAACCTCTCAGTCAGCGTTATTCCCAGGATTCAGGCGGGCCGCCTAGCTACAGCTGTCCGTTTTGGCAACCGTCTTGCGCCTCTCGCTGGTCGCACCTGACGGGCCAAAAAGGCTTAGGACGGCCCCTACAGTGGCGGACTGCGACCTGCGTTCTTTTAAATATTAGCAGGAAAACGGCGGGTTTTGTCGAATATATTATATATATCCTTATTTACCATTCGTTTTTTATTTTGGATAAAGGGGGGATCCCTTATGAAGAAGAGTATTATCTTAGCAATGGTCGTGGCGGCTTTGGCTTGCGGGCCGGCCTGGGCCTATGATGAAGGGCCGGTTATGGGGCCGTATACGTCGATTCCGGGACTGACGGCTGTGCAGCAGTGCCAGCTGACCGTTGCCGGCAAGGTCATGGACCCGCTGATGGAGCCGTATTACAGGAAAATAACGTGGTCATGATTCCTCTGCGTAAAGTGGCGGAACAGCTCGGTTATACCGTGACCTGGGATCCTGACGACCAGAGCGTCCGCGTCGAGATGAATATCGCCTATATCATCGTCAAACCCGGTGAAGACTGGTACGAACGGATCGGGACGATCAAGAAGGTCAACTTGAACCACATCTTCCAGTACGGTGCCGGCCCGGTCAATGTCAACGGTACGATGTACGTCCCGGCCCAGCTCTTTGAAGCCTTTTACAACAGCGTCACCATTACGCCCCAGGCCGTGACCATTACGCCGGCCTCGACGGATTGAAGTCGTGAAAAAACGCTTGACTTTATAGGCCTGGCCGATACAATATATAGAAGAATATGTGGCAGTCCCGTGAGGCTGTGCGATTCTAATACTTTCAGATTGTACCTTTAATATAGTCCGGAGAGGCTAAAAAGGGACATATTTTGCCATGCTTATAATATGACCTTTGCCCTGCGGCAGAGGTCTTTTTTTACAAGGAGGATTCGATGGTTAGTATACAGGGAAAAAGCCTGTTGGGGCTCCAGGGAGTACCGAAAGAAGAAATTGAGTTGATACTGCAGGTAGCTAAGAAGATGAAAGCCGTCGTCAACAGCGGGAATAAGAAGTTATCCCTGCTCAAAGGGAAATCGGTGGTCAACATGTTCTGGGAACCGAGCACGCGTACGCGCGGCTCCTTCGAAATGGCTGCCAAGTATCTCGCGCCGATGTCATCAACTTCACGCCGCGGGGAAGCTCCATCCAGAAAGGCGAAAGTTTCCGCGATACCCTGCTGACGGTAACGGCCATGGGTGTCGATGCCATCGTCATGCGCCAGAAACAGGAAGGTTCGCCTTGGTTTGCCGACCGCTGCGTCGACCCGATCATCATCAACGCCGGTGATGGCGCCCACGAACATCCGACGCAGGGCCTCCTCGACATGTTCACCATTCAGGAAGTCAAAGGCCATATCGACGGCTTGAAGGTCGTCATCGTCGGTGATATCGACCACGGCCGCGTCGCCCGCTCCAACATCTACGGCCTCAAGACCATGGGTGCTGACGTCCACCTCGTCGGCCCGCGGACACTGCTCCAGCCGGAATTGGAAGCCATGGGCGTCAAAGTCCACTACGACTTGAAGGAAGCCATCCAGGATGCAGACGTCATCAACGTCCTGCGCATCCAGAAAGAACGCCAGGGCATTGGCTTCTTCCCCAGCGCTGGTGAATACAATTCGCTCTTCGGTATCAACCGCGACCGCCTCAAGTGGGCTAAAGACGACGTCCTCGTCCTTCATCCGGTCCCATGAACCGGGGCATCGAAATCGAACCGGATACATGTTACAGTGAATTTTCTTCGATTCAGGAACAGGTCAAGAACGGCGTATCCGTCCGTATGGCCGTATTATATCTGACAATTATGGGAGGCGATGACGTTGACACTACTCGTTAAAGGCGGCAGAGTCGTAAATCCGGCCATGCAGCAGGATGAAATTTGTGACATTCTCATTGAAAATGGTAAAATTAAGGAAGTCGGAGCCAATCTGAGCGCTGACGGCGCCGAAATCTTCGACGCATCGGGCCTCGTCGTAGCACCGGGCTTCATCGATATGCACGTCCATCTCCGCCAGCCCGGCCAGTCCGGCAAGGAAACGATTGAAACGGGGACGAAGGCAGCTGCTGCCGGCGGCATCACCCGCGTTGCGACCATGCCGAATACCAAGCCGGTCATCGATTCGGCAATCATCGTCGACGGCATGAAGTATAAAATCGAACGGGAAGCCAAAGTCAAAGTCGAAATCATCGGCGCCATCTCCAAAGGCCTCCAGGGCCAGGAACTGGCCGCTATGGGCGCCATGGCCAAAGAAGGCGTCGCCGCTTTCTCCGATGACGGCCGTTACGTTGAAAACTGCGATTTCATGCGCAAAGCCATGGAATATGCCAGCATGTTCCACAAGGTCATCATCGACCACTGCGAAGAACAGAGCCTCGTCGAAGGCGGCAACATGCATGAAGGCGTCGTTTCCAATGAACTGGGCATCAAAGGCCGTCCGGCTGTCGCCGAAGACATTGCCGTCGCACGCGATATTTTCCTGGCCGAAGCGACACACACGCCGGTCCACATCGCTCACATCAGCACCAAGAACGCTGTCGAACTGGTCCGCCAGGCCAAGAAGCGCGGCGTCCAGGTTACGGCAGAAGTCACGCCGCAGCACCTCATCCTGACCGATGAAGCCCTGCGCACTTTTGAAACACGGTATAAAGTCAACCCGCCGATCCGCTCGGAAGAACACCGCGCAGCCTGCGTCGCCGGCCTGCAGGATGGCACCATCGATGCCGTCGTCACCGACCACGCACCGCATGAATGGGAAGAAAAGGACCAGGAATTCAACCTGGCTCCCAGCGGCTTCGTCGGCTTGGAAACGAGCGTCGGCGCCATGCTGACTTATATGTATCATACGGGTCATATCGATCTCATGACCCTGGTCAATGCCATGTCGACGGCACAGGCCAAGATCCTCGGCCTCGACGCCGGCGTCATTGCACCGGGCAAGGATGCCGATTTGACCGTACTCGATCTCGATAAAGAATGGACGGTAGATTCCTCGAAATTCTATTCCAAGGGAAAAGCGTCGCCTTTCGATGAAATGATTTTCAAAGGCAAGGCCGCAGCTACTATCGTCAATGGTGAAATTGTAATGAAAAACGGGGAGGTTTTATAATGAAAGGTGTCCTCATATTAGAGAACGGACAGAAGTTTTATGGCAACATGCTGATGGATGAACCGGCTGTCGGCGAAGTTGTCTTCAATACGGGCATGACAGGCTATCAGGAAACGTTCACCGATCCGTCCTATGCCGGTCAGATCATTACCATGACCTACCCGCTCATCGGTAACTACGGTTTGTTCCACGAAATCGAACAGGCCGACCGTCCCTATGCTGCCGGCTTCATCGTCAGCGAGCTCTGTGAAGAACCGAGCAACTGGCAGAACGAAGGCAAGCTGTCTACCTTTATTATGACACACCACATCCCCTGCCTCTACGGCGTCGATACGCGTGCCATTACGCGGGCCATCCGCAGCCAGGGCGTCATGAAAGGCGTCATCGTGCCGGAAACGATGGAAGAAAGCGCTATCAAGGAACTCTTCGATACGCCGCTGGAAACGCAGCTCGTCCGCCGCGTTACGACGCGTGAAATCAAGCACATGGGCGATGGCCGTTTCCACGTCGCCGTCATGGATTACGGCGCCAAAGCCAACATCCTGCGCGAACTGGTCAACAGCGACTGCCGCCTGACCATTTTCCCGGCTGAAACCAAGGCTGAAGAAGTCCTGGCCGTCAATCCGGACGGTATCTTCCTGAGCAACGGCCCTGGCGACCCGAAAGACGTCCCGTACATCGTCGAAGAAGTCAAGAAGATGATCGGCAAGAAACCGATTTTCGGCATCTGCCTGGGTCTTCAGATGCTCGGCCTGGCTCTGGGCGGCAAGAGCCGCAAGCTGACCTTCGGCCACCGCGGTGCCAACCATCCGGTCAAGGATATCCGCACGGGCCGCGTCTACATCACGTCCCAGAACCACGGCTATGTCATCGACGAAGCTCTCTGCCCGATGACGTCGTCATCACCCATCGCAACCTCCACGACAACACCCTCGAAGGTTTGAAGTCCCGTCCAAGAAGATCATGTGCGTCCAGTACCATCCGGAAGCTTCGCCGGGACCGACTGATAATTTGTATCTGTTTACACAATTCGTCAAGATAATGGAGGAAAACTAACATGATAGAAGGATTGAAGAAAGTACTCGTTATCGGTTCGGGCCCTATTATCATCGGTCAGGCCGCTGAATTCGACTATGCCGGCACCCAGGCCTGCCGTGCCTTGAAGGAAGAAGGACTGGAAGTCGTCCTCATCAACAGCAACCCGGCGACGATCATGACCGACGAAGACATTGCCGACCGCGTCTATGTCGAACCGATTTCCCTCGACTACGTGACGGAAGTCATTGAAAAAGAACGGCCTGACGGCCTGCTGGCTACCCTTGGCGGCCAGGTCGGCCTGAACATGGCTGTCGAACTGCTAACGCCGGTGTCCTGGAAAAATATAACGTCCAGCTCCTCGGGACGCATCTGTCGCTATCGAAGAAGCCGAAGACCGGGAACTCTTCAAGAAAGCCATGAAAGATATCAACCAGCCTGTTCCGGAAAGTGATATCTTTGAAGACGTCCCGTCGGCCATCGAATTCGCCGACAAGATCGGCTATCCGATCATCGTCCGTCCGGCCTTTACCCTCGGCGGTACCGGCGGCGGCATCGCCCACGACGAAGACGAATTGTTCATGATCGCCACGCGCGGCATCAAACTCAGCCCGATCAACCAGATCCTCGTCGAACGTTCCGTTGCCGGCTGGAAGGAAATCGAATACGAAGTCATGCGCGATAAGGCCGACAACTGCATCATCGTCTGCAACATGGAAAACATCGACCCCGTCGGCATCCATACGGGCGACTCCATCGTCGTCGCACCGAGCCAGACCCTGAACGACTTGCAGTACCAGATGCTGCGTACGGCATCGCTGGCCATCATCCGCCGCTTGAAGATCGAAGGCGGCTGCAACGTCCAGTACGCCCTGGACCCGAACAGCAACCAGTATTACGTCATCGAAGTCAATCCTCGTGTCAGCCGTTCGTCGGCCCTGGCTTCCAAAGCGACGGGCTATCCTATCGCCAAAGTTGCCGCCAAAGTCGCTACGGGCCTGACCCTGGACCAGATCACCAATGCCGTTACGGGCAAGACGACGGCCTGCTTCGAACCGACCCTCGACTATTGCGTCGTCAAATTCCCGCGCTGGCCTTTTGAAAAATTCGCCCTCGCCGACAAGACCCTGGGCACGCAGATGAAGGCTACGGGCGAAGTCATGGCCCTCGACCGCTGCTTTGAAGGGGCCCTGCTCAAAGCCGTCCGCTCCCTGGAAATCGGCGTCAACTATATTTCCATGAAGAAGCTCGAAAGCAAGTCCCTCATCGACATCGTCGAACTCCTGCAGAAACAGGATGATGAACGGCTCTTCGTCGTCGCTCAGGCCCTGCGCCTCGGCATCAGCGAAGAAAAGATTCATTACATCACGGGCTATGACCTGTGGTTCCTCCATAAGATCAAGAACATCATCGACTTGGAATTCGACTTGAAGCGCAACAACCTGACGGTCGATAACATCCGCCTGGCTAAACGCTATAGCATGCCGGATGCCGTCATCGCCGGCTTCACCAACAAGACGGAAGACGAAGTCCGCCAGTTCCGCCTCGACCACGGCATTACGCGACCTTCAAGATGGTCGATACGTGCGCTGCCGAATTTGAAGCCGCTACGCCGTATTACTATTCGTGCTATGCCGACGAAGACGAAGTCAAGCCTCTGGGCAAGAAGAGCGTCATCGTCCTCGGTTCCGGCCCGATCCGCATCGGTCAGGGTATCGAATTCGACTACTGCTCGGTCCATTCGGCCTGGGCCCTGCGCAAAGCCGGCATGAACAGCATCATCGTCAACAACAACCCGGAAACGGTCAGCACCGACTTCGATACGTCGGACAGCCTGTACTTTGAACCGCTTACCGTCGAAGACGTCATGGCTGTCGTCGACAAGGAAAAACCGGTCGGCGTCATCTGCCAGTTCGGCGGCCAGACGGCTATCAACCTGGCAGCTCCCCTGGCCAAACGGGGCGTTACCGTTCTCGGTACATCTGTTGACGGCATGGACCGCGCCGAAGACCGCGAACGTTTCGACGAAGTCTTGGCCAAATTGAATATTCCCCGTCCGGACGGCCGCATCGCTACCAGCGATAAAGAAGCCATGAAGGTTTCCAAGGAATTGGAATTCCCGCTCATCGTCCGCCCGTCTTACGTCCTCGGCGGCCGGGCTATGGAAATCGTCTATAACGAAAAAGAATTGGAACGCTATCTCCGTGAAGCCGTCATCGCTTCGCCGGACCACCCGATCCTCATCGACGAATACATGGTCGGCCGTGAAGTCGAAGTCGACGCCGTTGCCGATGGTACTGACGTCTACATCCCGGGCATCATGGAACAGGTCGAACGGGCCGGCGTCCATTCCGGTGACTCCATCGCCGTCTATCCGCCGCAGCATCTGGACCAGGATATGATCAACCAGATCGTCGACTACACGACGCGCATTTCCCTGGAACTCCAGGTAAAAGGTTCGGTCAACATCCAGTTCGTCGTTTCCCGCGGCAAGTTGTACATCATCGAAGTCAACCCGCGTTCGAGCCGTACCGTTCCCTTCCTGAGCAAGGTCACCCATTTCCCGATTGTCGAAATCGCAACCCGCATCGCCCTCGGCGAAACCTTGAAGGACATGGGCTATCACAGCGGCCTCATGCCGGCCAAGAAACACGTCGCCGCCAAGGCTCCGGTCTTCTCGTTCAGCAAGATCGGCCTGGCTGAAATCGCCCTCGGGCCGGAAATGAAATCGACTGGCGAAGTCATGGGTATCGGCCATTCTTACTCCGAAGCCCTGTACAAAGCCGTCAATGGCGCTAAGATGAAGATCCCCGCTGGCGGTACGATCCTCGTCACCGTCGCCGACCGCGATAAAGCCGAAGCCCTCCAGCTGGCTGAAGGCTTCAAGGAATTGGGCTATCACATCATCGCCACCGAAGGGACAGGCAAATACTTCAACGACCACGGCATGCCCGTCGACATCGTCCGCAAGATCCACGAAGGCGGCCAGAATATCGCCACCCTGATCCGCAACGGCAAGATCGACTTGGTCCTCAACACCCTGACCTATGGCAAACACCCGGAACGCGACGCTTCAACCTCCGCCGCATGGCCGTAGAACTCGCCGTTCCCTGCCTGACCTCCCTCGATACAGCCCGTGAAGTCCTCCGCGTCTTTGCCAACAAAGGCAAAAACGAAGGCTACCACCACGTCGCTGCCTTGCAGGATTACGATATGGAATAACTTTATAGTTTACAGCTCAGAGTTTGTAGTTTGCAGAGAGAAGCTTTAAATTTAAAGCCATCCGCTAGCTACTAGCCGCTAACCACGAGCCACTAAAAGGGCTTGTCGCACGTGCGACAAGCCCTTTTTGTCGTATAATAAAGGCATACTTTGAAGGGAGGTTTTGGTATGAATATGAAACGTGGGTTAATGATTCTATCATTAGGGGCCGCGGTGGCCCTCGGAGGTTTTGGCAGCGGTCAGGCTTTTTTCAACAGTCCTTTGGCTGCGAATAGTCATTACAGGCCGATTAATTTTGGCATGGGTTATGAAATGTACGTCGATTTGAGTTCGCTGGAAACCGTGAAGGATGACGGTCAGGGCTGGATTTTTAAGGTCAATCTCTTCCGGTCGCCAGAGGATTCGGGGAATATTGAAGGGACGTACACCCTGACTTATAAGGTGGCTCATGGCCAGGCCTGGCTGTATAATGATTCGACCCATAGCTGGCAGGAAATCCCCATGCGCAAGAAGGAAATCAAGCACAATCAGATTGCCGATTTCGTCGCCGTCAATCTCTGTTATAAGCAGAAGACGGGCCAATATCTGAATGACGACTATGGCTATGCCAAGGGCATGGAGCGTTACTACAAGGGGGAGTAACGGCGGGAACGGCCCTTCGGGGACCGGCACTGCACCGCGGTGACTGCATCGGCATCGCAGCGCCGGCCACGCACGATGAAGGCCAGGATATTTCTGCGGCCGTAGCCCGGTTGGAACGGGCCGGTTATCGCGTCAAGATGACGCCGACGGTCACTGGGAATTATGGTTTCTTTTCCGGGACTGATGCGGACCGGGCCCGCGATATCAATGCCTTGTTCCACGACGATGATGTCAAGGCCATTATTTGCCTCAATGGCGGCTACGGCTCGGCGCGCATCCTCGATAAGCTGGATTATGACTATATCGTGTCTCATCCCAAACTGGTCGTCGGCTTCAGTGATGTGACGGCCTTGCAGATTGCCCTCTGGGAAAATGCCGCTTAATCACAGCCAATGGACCGCTCATGGTCACCCTCGGCGGCTCCGATGCCTATACGGCAGGCCAGTTCTTCCAGGGCCTTACGGCAGATGCATGGCAAGGCCCACTGGCCCTGCCGGCCGGGCGGAAGCTGACGACCGTCGTTCCGGGACAGGCGGAAGGGCCAATCGTCGGCGGCAATCTGACGGTCCTCACATCCCTTGTCGGCACGCCTTATGCCCTCGATGGGATGGGCTGCATCCTGGTCCTGGAGGATACTGGCGAAGATGCTTACCGCATTGACCGCATGCTGAACCAGCTCTGGCAGAGCGGCCTTTGTCCCGCGTCGCCGCCATCGCCTATGGCGATTTCACCGATGCCCCAACGACCCGGGCGACTTCACGACGGACCAGGTCCTGGATTATTATGCCCATCTGGCTGGAAAACCCGCCATCAAAGGACTGCCCGTCGGCCATACCAAGGACAAGGCCTTCGTGCCTTACGGCGTCAAAGTCCGCCTCGATGCCGATAGGGAGGGCGCATCGCTTACCTTTATTGATGTTTGCGGTCTACGGCCGTTGTAATATATGCATGTCGAACATAAATCATCGCCTGAGTGCGATTTGTAGGGGCGCCACGCGGGGCGCCCGCTTCTGAACTAGGGGGGATGAACACTACTTGCCAGATGGGTTTACATGTAGTCCCTTTATTCATATAAAGGAGATGTATTCAATTGCAGGCGGGCTCGCCACGTGCGAGCCCCTACTAATATTCATGTAAAAAATCGTGCATAATTCTTGACAAAATATTAAAATGCATCTATAATGAATAAAAATTCGAAGAATAGTCAGGGCACAGCCCATGTGATATAGGAGTGATGAATTGTGAAAACGAAAGTATTCATTGATGGTCATGAAGGGACGACGGGCCTTCGGATTCATGAAAGGCTCAGTACCCGTCAGGATATCGAATTGGTTCCCATTGCCGACGATGTCCGCAAGGATCCCGACGCCATCCGGGCCTGCATGAAACAGGCCGACATCGCCTTCCTTTGTCTCCCTGACGGTGCCGCAGCCGAAGCCGTAACGCTGGCCGAAGGCTGTGATGTCCGCCTCATCGACACGTCGACCGGGCGGCGGGTAGCACCGGGCTGGACCTATGGTTTCCCCGAATTATCGCCCCAGCAGGCCGCAGCCATTGCCAAGAGCGACCGCGTCGCAATCCGGCTGCCATGCCAGCGGCGCCATTTCCATTTACAGCCCCTGACAGAAGCCGCATCGTTCCGGCCGATTATCCGGTGACGGCCTTTTCCCTGACCGGGTACAGCGGCGGCGGCAAGAAGATGATCGCCCAGTACGAAGGCGACAAAGGGCAGGATTTATATGCACCGCGCCAGTACGGCCTGGTACAGCAGCACAAGCACCTGCCGGAAATCGTCACTATCTGCCATTTGACGCAGGAACCGGTCTTTACGCCTATCGTCGACGACTACTACAGCGGCATGGAAGTCATGATTCCTTTCTTCAGCCACTTGCTGGCGAAAAAGGTGACGGCTCACGACGTCTGGCAGGTTTTGGCCAGCCATTACGACGGCTGCCCCTTCGTCCACGTCCTTCCTTTTGGCGAAGACAAGGGCGGCTTCATCGCAGCCAATGATATGAGCGGCTACGACGATATGGAAATCCTGGTCACCGGCAATGACCAGCGCATCATGGTTACGTCCTTGTTCGACAACCTCGGCAAAGGCGCTTCCGGTGCGGCTATCCAGAATATGAACCTCATGATGGGCATTGATCCCACGACGGGCTGAATTTAAAGTATTAGATGAATCAGATGAAAGGTGGAGTCAGTATGAGTCAGGTTTATGATAGCCTCAGCGTACCGCAAGGATTTCAGGCTGCCGGTACGTACAGTGGATTATGCAGCAGCCGTGTGAAATTGGATGTCGCCATGATCGTAAGCCGACGCGACTGCTCCATCGTTACCGCCACGAGCCAGGGCCTGATGACTCAGTCCGGTAAGGTGCTGCTCCTGCACAACGGTACGGCCCTTCCCGATGGGCCGCGGGGCCATGAGATTTCTCAGGAAGTCTGCCAGGCCGCCGGGAAATGCATGGATGAAGCGCCAGACGATATCGCATTGGTCGCCAGCGGGGCCAAAGGCCAGTATTTCCGCCCGTCCCTGCTCATCCACAGCCTCAAAACGCTGACGGCAGGATTGGGGACCGACAGCCAGCCGCTGGAAGCGGTCCTGGATAATGCCGGCGATGTCACGGCCTATCAGGTAGCCTTGTCCAGTGGGACGCCCGGCTGTTCCCTGAGCGGTGTCGCCGCCGACGGCACGGCCGACAGCGACGGCTTATGTGTCATCATGACCAATGCCCAGGCCGGCAGTGCTGTCATCGAAGGCGCCCTGGCTCAGGCCAAGGCGGCCATCGACACGGAAAACTTTACGTTCATCGTCATGGCCAACGGCATGGCCGGCAGCAGCCCGTGCAGCCAGGAGACATTGGCTGATGGACTGGAACAGTTATTGAAAAATTAGGCTTTCAAAATTCCTTGAAGGCCTGCAGTTAATGGGGGAATCTATTGTAATGTTTAAACGAATCGAACTCGTCTCGGAAGATGTCAAATCCGTAACCAATGCCCAGAAGGCGCAGATTTTGATGAACGCCCTGCCGTACATCAAGAAATACAGCAACAAAATCGTCGTCGTCAAATACGGCGGCAATGCCATGATCAACGAAGACCTGAGGAAATCGGTCATGGGCGATATCGTCCTCTTGAACCTCATCGGCGTCAAGGTCGTCCTCGTCCACGGCGGCGGCCCGCACATCAAAGAGACGCTCAATAAATTAGGCATGGAATCGAAATTCCTCAACGGCCTGCGCGTCACCGACGCAGAAACGATGAAGTCGTCCAGATGGTCCTGCCGGTCAGGTCAACAAAGACTGGTCAACCTCATCGGGACCATCGGCGGCAAAGCCATCGGCCTCTGCGGCATCGATGACAGATGATCAAAGTCCAGAAACAGAGCGATGAACTGGGCTACGTCGGCCGCATTACCGACGTCGACGTTTCCATCATCAAAGATAACCTGGATAAAGGCTATATCCCGGTCATTTCGACCATCGGGACCGACACCAACGGCCAGGCTTATAACATCAACGCCGACACGGCAGCGGCCAAGATTGCCGGCGCCCTCAATGCAGAATGTATGCTGTCCATGACCAATATCGACGGCGTCCTCAAAGATAAGGACGATCCCGATTCATTGCTCACGGAAATCACCCTCGACCAGGCGCGGCAGCTGGAAAACGACGGCATCATCGCCGGCGGCATGATTCCCAAAGTCCAGTGCTGCACCGATGCCATCAAGGCCGGCGTCAAGCGCGTGTTCATCATCAACGGCACGGTTCCCCATGCCATCCTCATCGAAATGCTCACCGAAGAAGGCCTGGGCACCATGTTCGTAGGGCACTATTCAATCGGCAAATAAATGCGACTAGCACATGAAAATAAATTTTTTTCGTTGGTCGTAGGTCGTTCCTCATTCATCGTATGGGAGTTAAAAATACCAAGCCATCGCGATGAACGATGAACTACGAACGAAAAACGGTCTCTTTGAGCGGCCTGCGGAGCCGTCAGGCTCCCATATTATAAGAAAGAAGGAATCCCCTAATGGCAGAAGATTATAAAACCCTTGATAAAGAATATATCGTCAATGTATACAACCGGGTCGGTGCCGTATTGGACCACGGCAAAGGCGCGATTTTGTATGATGTGGACGGCAAGAAATACATCGACCTCAGCGCCGGTATTGCCGTCAACATCTTCGGCGTCTGTGACGACGTGTGGATCAAAGCCGTTGAAGCGCAGCTCCATAAATTGAGCCATATTTCCAACGTCTTCTTTACGGAACCCCAGACCGTCCTGGCCGAAAAACTCTGCCAGAAGACGGGCATGAAGAAGGTCTTCTTCTCGAACTCCGGTGCCGAAGCCAACGAATGTGCCATCAAGACGGCCCGCAAGTATTCGCACGACAAATACGGCGACGGCCGCTACACCATCGTCACCTTGAAGAACAGCTTCCACGGCCGGACCATTGCCACCTTGACGGCTTGCGGCCAGGACTCGCTCCATGAAGACTTTGGCCCCTTCGTCGACGGCTTCGTCTATGCCGAACCCGATGATTTTGCCGATATGAAGCGGCTCTGCGAAGAAAATAACGTCTGTGCCATCATGATGGAAATGGTCCAGGGCGAAGGCGGCGTCCATCCCCTCGACAAGGAATACGTCCAGCAGGTCGCAGAATATGCGCATGCCCACGATATCCTGATCATCGTCGACGAAGTCCAGACCGGTAACGGCCGGACGGGCTATCTCTATTCCTACATGGGCTACGGCATCCAGCCCGATATTGTTTCGACGGCTAAACCATCGGCGGCGGCCTGCCCTTGGGGCTACGATGTTCGCCGATTCGACGCAGCATACCCTGACCAACCATACCCATGGTTCGACCTTCGGCGGCAACCCGATTTGTACGGCCGGCGGCATTTCCATCATCGACCGCCTCGACGACGCCCTCATGGAAGAAGTCCGGGAAAAAGGGAAATACATCAAAGAAGAACTGGAACAGTGCGAACACGTCGACCACGTATCCGGCATGGGGCTCATGATCGGCGTCACACTCAAGAATAAAGCCCTCATGGACGTCGTAGAAGCTGCGTCGACCACGGCGTCCTCGTCCTCACGGCCAACGGCCTCCTGCGCCTCCTGCCGCCGCTCAACATCCCCTGGGATGAATTGAAAGAAGCCATCAGCATCGTCAAGGAAGTTATCGATAAATAGAATATAGTTTGCAGTATAAAGTTTGTAGTGAAAAAGGCGCTGTCGCATGAAGACAGCGCCTTTTTGACAGTCAGCGGTTAGCTGTTAGCCGTTCGCAAAAATACACGGCCCATGGCCGAACTGTAGAGGCTTCCCGTGGGAAGCCCGCCAGAGAGATTTCATCACAGCCTATTCGAGTATAATGGCAGGTTTTTACGAGCCACGAATAATGAACCATGGCCTTTTTCACGGATTCAGATGCGGCATTCCGCCGCGACAGACTCAAACTAACAACGACGCTTCGGGAAGCCCTCAGCGCGTAGCGGGCCGCCCGCCGCTATTGTCCGTCCTGATAACCGGTCCTGTACCTGACGGTCCAGAAAGGCTTGGGACGGCCCCTACGGAATCGCAGTCAGGCGATGGGAATAACGCCAGTCACAGGTCACAAAAAACACGGCCAACGGCCTTGTGCGTAGGGGCCGCCTGGGTAAGGCGGCCCGCTGTGAGATTCGGTCACAGCCGATCCGAGTATAGAGTGAATACAGGAATTCATATTTCATGGCAGTCACCTCAAAAAAAAGCGATTTTTGCTATTTGATGATTTTGAGACCTCAAAAAATGGAAATTTTGAGGTTTCACTTTTATTCTACTCGGCAATTGATAATATGACCAGTATAGAGCTCAGGTCGCAGTTCGCAAAAAAATACACGGCCCATGGCCGAACTGTAGGGGCTTCCCGTGGGAAGCCCGCCAGAGAGATTTCATCATAGCCTGTTCGAGTATAATGGAAGGTTTTTACGAGCCACGAACAACGAGCCACGAGCCACGATTTTTCCACAAGCCGAGGGTTACTCGAGGCGATGTTGTTCTTTTGAGTCTGTTGCCGCGTAGCGGCATCTGAGTCCGAGGCGGCCTGCGAACTGCGGCCTGCGACCGGCGGGGCCGTCAGGTCCCCAATTCGATGAACGACGAACGGCTTTTTAGGCCCAATGTACTATTTGCGAAATATTTTTCTTGCTATTCATGGGGGAATTGCGTACAATAGGGCTGTATTTATTAAAATATCAATGCAAAGGAAGAGGATAGGGAGAGAAGACATATGAAACATTTGAAGATAGCTTACAGCTTGATGTACAGTATTATTTCGTTGACAGCGACCGGGAAATAGTGCCTATTGAGCAGACGGATTTCACCGATGTGGCCGTAGCGGTTATTTCGGATCAGGATTTTGCCTACATCGACAAGATCGATGAAACGGGATTCGGTATTCCCATCATGGTCATCATGCCGGGCGGCGAGAAGATGCCGGACCAGTATATCGACAAGGTCGATGTCGTCTTTACGGAAGAAATGGTCAATAAGAGCCGCTGTATTTCGACGGCCGAACGCCTGGCCAGCCGCTATGAACATGCTGTGCTGCCGCCGTTTTTTGCCGACCTCGTCGATTACGTCAGTGAAAAGAATACGCCTTTTGACTGCCCGGGCCATCAGGACGGCCTGTTTTTCAAAAAGCATCCGGCAGGACGCTATCTTTATGATTTCTATGGACCTCATATTTTTCAATCCGATATCTGTAATGCCGACGTGACCCTCGGTGATTTGCTCATCCACGAAGGGCCGGCTTTGGAAGCGCAGGATTTTGCAGCCGAAGTCTTCCATGCCGATAAGACCTATTTCGTCCTCAATGGCTCTTCGTCGTCCAATAAGGTCGTCACCAATGCCTTGCTGACGCCTGGCGACTTGGTCCTCTACGACCGCAACAATCACAAGTCTGTCGCTCTCGGGGCTCTCATCCAGGCCGGGGCGACGCCGGTCTATTTGGAAACGGCCCGCAATCCCTATGGCTTTATCGGCGGCATCGACGCCCACTGTTTCGAGGAAACGTATCTGCGCCAGCTGGCAGCCGAACGGGATCCGGAAAAAGCCAAGGCCAAGCGGCCTTTCCGCCTGGCTGTCATCCAGCTCGGCACTTATGACGGGACGCTGTACAATGCCCGCTACGTCGTCGACCGCATCGGCCATCTCTGCGACTACATCCTCTTTGATTCGGCCTGGGTCGGCTATGAACAGTTCATTCCCATGCTCAAGGACTGCTCGCCGCTGCTCCTCGATTTGCATGAAGACGATCCGGGCATCATGGTCGTCCAGTCGGTCCATAAGCAGCAGGCTGGTTTTTCTCAGGCTTCGCAGATCCACAAGAAAGACAACCATATCCATAACCAGTCCCGCTACTGCAACCACAAGACCTTCAACAATGCCTTTATGGCCAATGCGTCGACGAGTCCTTTTTATCCCATGTTCGCCACTATCGCTGTCAACGCCAAAATCCATGCCGGTGCGGCTGGCCGCAAGATGTGGATGGACTGCGTGAAAATGGGTATCGAAGCCCGCAAGGATATCCTGCGCCGCTGCCACTATATCCGGCCGTTCGTGGCACCGACGGTCTACGGCAAACCCTGGCAGGATGGCAATACAGATGACATGGCCAACGACCTGGCTTATTTCACCTTTGAACCGGATGCCAAGTGGCATGCTTTTGAAGGATACGGGCCGGGGCAATACCTTGTCGACCCCTGCAAATTGTTATTGACGACACCGGGCATCGACGCTGAATCGGGACAGTACGAAGATTTCGGTATCCATGCCAACATCCTGGCGACGTACCTTCGCGGTAACGGCGTCATCCCGGAAAAATGTGATTTGAATTCGATCCTCTTCCTGCTGACACCGGCTGAAAATAAGAATAAGATGCGCCTCCTCGTGTCCCAGCTGGTCCGTTTTGAACGCTTCGTCGACCACGATGTCCCCATGCAGGAAGTCCTCCTCGGCGTCTACAACTCACATCCGGACCGCTACGCCGGCTATACGATTCGCCAGCTCTGTCAGGAAATGCATGATTTCTATAAGGCGCGGAACGTCAAGGACCTGCAGAAGAAACTCTTCCGTCGGGAATGCTTGCCGGAATACGCCATGAATGCCCAGGATGCGCAATACGCTTTCATCCGCGGCCAGGGTGAGCTGGTGCCCCTCGATGAAATCGAAGGCCGCATCGCCCTGGAAGGGGCCCTGCCCTATCCGCCGGGCGTCCTCTGCGTCGTCCCGGGCGAACGCTGGTCCCATACGGCAGTCCAGTATTTCAAGGCCCTGGAAGAAGGCTCAATGAATTGCCGGGCTTCGCCTCGGAAATCCAGGGCGTCTATCTGGAAAAAGAAGACGATGGACGCATCCACGCCTATGGGTATGTGCTGAAGGAATAAGGGAAGCCTGCTAGGGGTTCTGCTACATACATGGCTTATTTTGCTTTATAGTTTGTAGTATGGAGTCTGTAGTTTGTAGAAAACTAAAAACTACAAAACTTGAAACTCAAAAAAGGCCGTTGCATTAAGTGGTTTTTGCTTAATGCAAGGCCTTTTTTCTATAACAATGTCTTTACGGCTTCGGCGATTTTTTTGGCGATGTACGGGTTATTCATGGTGTAGACGTGGATGCCGTCTACGCCGTTGGCCAGGAGGTCGGCAATCTGGTCGACAGCATAGGCGATGCCGATGTCGCGCATGGATTCGGGAGTGTCACCGTATTTTGCAATGGCCCGCTGGAATTTGATGGGGAGCGTGGCGCCGCACATGGTGACCATGCGTTCGATTTGAGCTTTATTGGTGACGGGCATGATGCCGGCTTCGATGGGGACGTTGATGCCGGCGATTTCACAGCGTTCGAGGAAGCGGTAGAAAAGGGCGTTGTCGAAGAATAGCTGAGAAATGAGCTCGCTGGCACCGGCGTCGACTTTGGTCTTCAAGTTGCGGATGTCGGCAGCCAGGGTCTTGGCTTCGGTATGGCCTTCGGGATAGCAGGCGCCGATGACGTTGAAGTCCGGTTCCTTTTCTTTGATGAAGGCTACGAGGTCGCTGGCATGTTCAAAGACGTGAGCCCGTTCGCGGCCCGGTACTTCGTCGCCGCGCAGGGCCAGGATGTTTTCGATGCCCGCTTCTTTCAATTCTTTCAGGTTCTGCAGGGCTGCTTCTTCCGTGAGGTAGATGCAGGGCATATGGGCCGCCGTTTCGCAGCCTAACTGCTTGATGTACGTAGCGACTTCGACGGTACGGTTACCGCCCGTGCCGCCGGCGCCGCAGGTGACGCTGATGAAGTCAGGATGGAGCTGGCTCAGCTCGTCCAGGGTCGGATAGACCGTTTCGACGGGAATGTCCCGTTTTGGTGGAAAGACTTCAAAAGAAAAGACCGTTTTTTTGGCAAAAAGCTCATTCGTATGCATGTATATGAATTCCCCCTCAATATCAAACGTTAAACATCCAACTTTTATTAGAAGCTCGGCAGGATTGCGCCTGGTATTTGTCTTCAATGAATTTCTTGACTTCCGGAGACTGGAGAGCTTTGACGAGTTTCTGGATTTCCGGACGATTTTCATCGCCTTCACGGATGACGAGGACATTGGCGTACGGCGAATCTTTCGGTTCCAGGAAGAGGGCGTCTTTCAGCGGATTGAGGCCGGCTTCCATAGCGAAGTTGGTGTTGATCAAAGCGATGTCCACGTCATCGATGGAACGGGGAATCTGAGCGGCTTCGAGTTCGACGAACTGGAGGTGCTTATCGTTCTTTTCGACGTCCTGTACGGTCGACGTAATGTTACCGCCGTCTTTCAGGCCGATGAGGCCGGCGCTCTGCAAGATGAGGAGGGCGCGGCCGCCGTTGGTCGGGTCATTGGGGATGGCGACTTTCGCACCGTCCGGCAGGTCTTTCAAGTCCTTGATCTTATGGGAATAAATGCCCATCGGTTCGACGTGGATCTTAGCGATAGCTTTCAGTTTCGTGCCGTGTTCGCTGTTGAATTTATCGAGGTACGGCGAATGCTGGAAGAAGTTGGCGTCCAGTTCTTTGTCGTTCAGGGCCAGGTTCGGTTTGACGTAATCCGTGAATTCGACGACTTTCAAGTCGACGCCTTCCTTGGCCAGGAGCGGCTTGATTTCGTTGAGGATTTCGCCGTGCGGTACGGGCGTAGCGCCGACGGTGACCGTCGTATTCTTGGAAGACGAGCCGCTGGAAGCGGAATCACTGCCGCAGCCGGCAGCCAGGAAAGCGACGGCCAGCAGGGCCGAAGCGGCGAGAAGCGAGAGTTTCTTGAGATTTTTCATGAAGATTCCTCCTAACAAAATATAGAATAATATAGACCATCTTGTTCCGTCATTTTATCCATAAAAAAGACCTCTTTCCGAAAGAGAAAGAGGTTGATTGCTGATTCTTTATCTCTCGGAATAATCCGCAGGAATTAGCACCGTCATCGTCGGTTGCCGGGTTTCATAGGGCCAGTCCCTCCACCACTCTGGATAAATGTCGTCTAAAGTTGTCTTGATTCTTAGTTTATCATGGATGGGCGATTTGTCAAGAGGCAAGGAAGGCCATTGACAAAACTATACTGAAAGCGTATCATTTAGGCAACAATCTTAAGAGGGGGTATCATTTATGATTCAATGGAAAAAGAAGTTTTTACCGCTTGCTTTGTTAGCCGTATTGGCGGTCGGTCTTGCCGGTTGCGGCGGCCAGGGGGATAATGGCCAGAGTTCCGGCAGCAGCGACAAGGAAATCAAGATCGGGCACAGCCGGTCCGCATGCCGAAGTCGTCGAAGCCGTAGCCAAGGAAGCGGAAAAGCAGGGGATTTACATTAAAGTCGTCGAATTTTCCGACTATATTACGCCGGATAAGGCTTTGGCCGATGGCGACATCGATTTGGTCAGCTACCAGCACAAGCCGTTCCTGGATAATTTCAATAAGCAGAATGGCACTGATTTAGTGCCTATCGGCAATACGATCCTCATGCGCATGGGGATTTACAGCGACAAATATAAGAGCGTCGATGCTTTGCCCGACGGCGCTGTCATCGCCATTCCCAACGACCCGACCAATGGCGGCCGCGGTTTGGCACTCCTCCAGCGGGCAGGCCTCTTGAAGCTCAAGGACGGCGTCGGTTTCAAGGCTACGCCGGCTGATGTCGTAGATAATCCGAAACATTTCCAGTTCAAGGAAATCGAAGCCGCCCAGCTGCCGCGCAGCCTCGGTGACGTCGACGCCGCCGTCATCACCATGAACTACGTCATGAGCGCCGGCCTCAACGTCAAGGAACAGGGCATCTTCCTGGAACCGAAAGACGAACCGCTGGCCGTCATGGTCCTGGCTGTCCGGGCTCAGGACAAGGACAACCCGACGTACAAGAAGATTGCTGAAATCTTCCATTCCGATGCTGTCAAGAAGTTCATTGCCGATAAATACAACGGCACCATCGAACCGGCTGAATAGGCGGGTCTAAGGCTTGACAATAGGCGCGTTACAAGTATATAATAAAGCAAAATCTAAATGGATTTGTCGATGAACGAAACGAGTATATCCGATTGTGGCAGTTCCAGCGAGCCGATGGCAGTGGGAGTTCGGCACGGACCGGCGGATAGAATGGATTCGGGAGATGCGGCCTGAACGGTGACCAGTAGGGTGCGACGGTGTATTTCCACCGCTATCAAAGAAACGTGTATCGCTTATGCCGTACATGTAGAGCTGGACTCACTGAGTCAATCTGGGTGGCACCGCGGAAGAAATCAAACCTTTCGTCCCTGTATAGGACGGAAGGTTTTTTGTGTCTTCAAATAGAAGGGGAGAGAAAGATGCTGGAAATGAAAGATGTCAGTTTCAACTACGGCAATGGCGTGCCCGTATTGGAACATGTAAATGTACAGATCGGTGAGGGCGAATTCATCGGTCTCGGCGGCCGCAACGGCTGCGGCAAGACGACGGTGACGCGCCTGCTCATGGGGCTGGAAAAGCCGTATCCGGGGAAATCCTGTATGACGGCAAGGTCATCAACGATGACGATGCTTCTGTGCGCAGCCATTTCATGGGTTACGTCTTCCAGCGGCCGGAACGGCAGATGTTCCGGCCGACGGTCCGTGAAGAAGTGGCCTACGGGCCGCAGCAGCTGGGCATGAGCCGCGACGAGATCCGTCAGGCCGTCGACGAAGCCCTGGCTGCGACGGAACTGACGGATTTGGCTGAAGCCTATCCGCCCAACTTGAACCGCGGTGAAAAACAGCGCGTCGCCATTGCTTCGGCCATCGCCATGCATACGAAATACATCGTCCTCGATGAACCGACGAGCGGCCAGGACAGTGAAGACAAGGACCAGCTCATGGCCTTGCTGACGGACCTCAATAAAAAGGGCATGACCATCCTCATCATCAGTCATGACATGGATATTTTCGCCGAATACTGTCAGCGCGTCCTGGTCATCGGCAACCATACCAAGGCCTTCGACGGGACGCCGCAGGAACTGTTCACCCAGCGCGATGATTTATATGACCTGGGTCTGAGCCGGCCCGATGCCGTCACTTTATCCATGGCGGTCCCCGATTTTCCTTATTGTAAATCGATGAAAGAATTTACGACAGCCATGCTGGAACGGATTGGAGGTATGAAAAAATGATGAAGAATTTGGTCCCTGTTACGAAATTGATCGGCACTTTCGCCTTTTCCTTCTGGGCCCTGGTCATGCATACGACGCTGCCCCTGGTCGTCTTAGTCGTCATCGAACTCATACTCTTGGGCTTATGCGGCAGCCTGTCGCGCAACCTCAAGGCCGTCTTCAGCCTGGCCGTCTTCGCCGTCTTCCTGGCTGTCGTCCAGCTCCTGGGTGGCGGGTCCCTGGAATCGGCTTATGTCACGGGCCTGCGCATGCTGGCCATGACCATCGTCTTCATTATCTTGCTGACGACGACGCGCCTGCAGGATTTGACGGCCGCCCTGGTCAAGCAGATCAAGATACCTTATGAATATGCTTTCATGTTCACGGCGGCCCTGCGCTTCGTACCCGATTTCATCGCCGAAAGCAAGGCCGTCCAGGAAGCCCAGGCCTGCCGGGGGCTGTCGACGAAGGGCAATGTCTTTAAGAAAGTCATCAATTATATGAGCGTCGTCCAGCCGCTGATGCTCAAGTCCCTGGGCCGGTCGGAAACGATGGCCCTCAGTCTGGAATTACGCGGTTTCGGCAGCAACGAACACAGCTTCATGAGCAATGTCCGCCCGAAAGGCCGCGACTATGTGGGCATCGTCATCATGCTGGCCCTGAGCTGTTTTGTCGTTTACTTGCGCCTGCAAGACTTGGTTTAGGAGGGAAGAAAGATGAAAACTGTTGCAGATATTGCTAAATTAGAATTTCATCATCGTCAGGGCGGCCAGTTCCGCTGGATCACCATTACGACGCTCATGCTGGCCATCGGCACGATCCTGCACCTGGTCTCACCGAGCGTCGGCGGCGTCACGCCGAACTGGACCATCGCCACGTATTGTGTCGCCATCTGCCTGACCAAGCCGAGTTACAAGCAGGCCTTGGGTATCGGCCTGGTCGCTGCCCTGGTCAACGTCCTGACGTCGAAGTCGGGCTTTCCTTATGGCAACCTCATCAGTGAACCGCTCGGCGCCCTGACCTGTACGTTCATCGTCAAGAACCTGGCATTCATCAAATTCAAAGGTCATTCGTGTCTGCCCGTCCTGACCGGCTTTGCAGCGACCTGCATGAGTGGCGGCGCTTTCGTCACGATTCTGAAGTTCGTCATGAATCTGCCGAATGTCGTCTATTTTACGGCCATGCTGCCCTTGGTCGTCGTCATCGGCGCCTTGAATGCCATCGTTACACCGCTCATGTATTTCCCGGCCCTGCGCCTTTTCGTATCTCGGGGCATCCTCGATTCCCTGGAAGAACGGGAAGTCACGTCGGACCACAGCATGTATGATTTGAAGCCATCCCAGGAAGGCTCATTTCCATGGAACATTTGTCGTACATCTATAACAAGCAGAAGACGCCCGTCCTGGACGATGTCACCATGACCGTGAATAAAGGCGACTTCCTGGTCATTACCGGTGAAAGCGGCAGCGGCAAGAGCTCGCTGTGCATGGCCATGACCGGCGTATCCCGCATTATTTCGGTGGCGTCATGAAAGGCATGGTCTACGTCACGGCCAGGCGATGACGCAGACGACGATTTCCCAGCTGGCAACCCGTGTCGGCGCCATGCTCGATGATTACGACAGCCAGCTCGTCGCCATGACCGTCGAAGAAGAAATCGCCTTCAGCCTGGAAAATCAGGCGTCGTACCGGATAAGATTGGCCAGGCTATTTCGGAAGCCCTGGAAAAGGTCAATATGACGCCGTACCGCAACCGCCAGGTCACCAAGCTGTCCGGCGGCCAGCGTCAGCGCCTGGTCATTGCCGACGTACTGGCGACCAATCCGGATATCCTCGTCTTCGATGAACCGACGTCGGCCCTGGACCCGGAAGACCCATGAATTCTATGAATTGATCCACGACTTGAATGTCAAATACGGTCATACCATCGTCGTCATCGAACATACGCTGGAAGCGGCCCTGCCCTATGCCAACCGGCTGGTCCTCATCGACCACGGCCACATCCTCAGCGATGCCGACGTTGAAACGACGCTGCGCTATATGTATGACCATGATATTTATACCAGTGCCATCCCGAAAATCTTCGCCTGCCAGATGGACCTGGAAAAAGCCGGCTGCCAGTTCGATGCCCCGTGCTGTCGACGGACGCTGCCGTAAAGGCCGTCCAGAAAGCCGTCCAGCCGTGAAAATCCTGTGCCTGGGCGACAGCCTGACTTATGGCTTCGACGTCCGGCCCGACCAGAGCTGGACGGCCCTGGTCTCGGCCAAAAGCCGTATCCATATCGACAATGAAGGCCAATGCGGCGATACGACGACGGGCATGGTCTATCGCTCCATCAGTTCGACCTCAGCCGGTATGACGCCTTCTTCATCATGGGCGGCTCCAACGACATCCTCCTCGGCGGGGAATTGGAGAAAATCTGCCAGAATATGCGGACTATCGTCACGACTTTCAAGGAGCAGGGGAAGCCCGTATACCTGGGCATCCCGCCGCTGACCAAGATGGAAAGCGCCATGTACGGCTGGCAAAATGCCAGTGACGTAGAAAAACACAACGACGAGCTCCGCCAGTATCGGCAATGGCTCCTTCCTACGGAAAAGAAACGGAGTGCATCGTCATCGACTTCTACGAAGCCCTGCTCAAAGCCGAACGGCGGACAGGCCGCAATCTCTATGCCGACGGCGTCCATCCCAATGCCGAAGCTACGCCGTCCTGGCTGGAGCTGTGCTGAAAGCGATGGGGTGTTAGTGGCTAGTGGTTCGTGGCTCGTGGCTTGTAGGGGCCGCCCAAAGGACGGACCGCCTGATTCACGTAAAAAGGCACTGTCTTTATGCGACAGTGCCTTTTTACGAACTGTAGGGGCGTGTACGTGGCGCGCCCGCACGGTTTATGTGAGCATCCCCTAAGCCATCCTAGGGGGTGCTTTTTTTTGGACCCTTACAGCTCGGTGGCGTAGGCGCCAGTTATTCATAGCGGGCGCCCCTACAATGTGGGTCCGAGCCACGAGCCATTAATGTCCGGCTGTAGGCTGGACGTTGGCTTTGGCGTCGAGGAGGACGTCTTTTTTGGCGGCGCCGTTGACTTTATATTTCAAAGTCAGGACCAGGAGGCCGGCGCAGAACATGAAGGCTGCCATGAGGTAGTAACCCATGTCGAAGCTGCCTGTCTGGGCCTGGACCCAGGCCATCATATTCGGACCGAACATGCCGCCCAGGTTGCCGCAGGAGTTGATGAGGGCGATGGAGCCGGCAGCGGCCGGGCCGGAAAGGAACGTCGTCGGGATGGTCCACCATACGCCCATGGAAGCGTGGATGCCGATTGCCGACAGGCAGATGAGGAACAAGGCGACGCCCATGTTATGAGCGAAAGGCGACAAGCCGAGGCCGATAGCGCCGACGGCCAGGGCACCGAAGACGTGCCATACTTTATCGCCCGTAACCGTAGCCGTATGGCCGATGACCAGCTGGACGACGAGGGCTGCCATCATGGGGATAGCGATAGCCCCGCTGATGAGCGACGTAGACCAGCTGGAGAGGTTCTTGAGGACCGTGGGCATCCAGAAGTAGAAGCCCCAGAAACCGACGACCCAGAGGAAGTAGATGAGGCAGAGTTTCAAGACTTTCGTATCCGTAAAGGCCTGGAAAACTGTGTATTTCTTGACGCTCTGCATCTTGGCCTGTTCTTCCTGGTACATGGTGGTCAAGTATTCTTTTTCAGCATCCGTCAGCCAGCTGGCCTGGTCGGGACGGTCTTTGACGGCAAAGAAGAAATAGAAAGCGAAGCAAAGAGCCGGGATGGATTCCAGGATAAACAGTTCCTGCCAACCTAAGAGCCCGAAGAAGGAATGTTCCAAGAGGACGCCGGCAATCGGTGCGCCGATGATCGTCGAAAGGAGAAGCGATGTCAACATGAGCGATGTGGCCCGGGCCCGTTCAGCTGCCGTGAACCAGCGGGGGAACAAGAGGGAATAGATGACCGGGTAGAGACTGGCTTCCGATGCGCCTAACAGGAAGCGGCACAGGTAGAACTGTCATTCCGTCGTGACGAAGGCCATGCACAGGCTGACGATACCCCAGGTAAACATGATACGGGAAATCCATTTCGATGCCGAGAACTTCGCGGCGAACAGGGAACCGGGGATTTCCAGGAGCAGATAGCCGGCGAAGAAGATGCCGGCGCCGAAACCATATACTTCCGGTGATAACCAGGACAGGGTCTGGGTCATGGTCAGTTTGGCGTAGGAAATATTGACGCGGTCGATGCAGGCTATAATCGAGACGAGAAAGACCGGTAAAATGATGCGAAGATCTCTCCGTCGTTTCAGACTGTCGAAATTGATGTTTTCCATGATGAATTCCTCCTATTGTGAGTCATATAGTCATAAGATAAACATGAAATAAAAAAACTCCCGTCCACAAGGACGGAAGTTCATATCCGTAGTACCACCCAATATTCCTCGCCAAAAAAAGCAAGGCACTTTTCAACGTACTATCATACGCGTTTCCTGTAACGTGGATCAGACGGTGCAGTTTACTCATTTCAACTGCAATTCTCAGAGATGATTTTCCATTTTCCTTCCACCGCCGGCTTTCACCATACCCGGCTCGCTGTGCGCTTCCGTAAAAATGTACTCTTTCTCGTCATCGAATGTCAAAATATAAAATCGATGTTTAACTTACGGCCCTTATCATAGACCTTGTGCATCAATTTGTCAATGGTTTATTCCAAATTTTTTATCTACAAGCCTCTCCTCATAGGAGAGGTGGCCCGAAAGGGCCGGAGAGGTTTAACCTCTCAGTCAGCTGCGCTGACAGCTCCAGCAAGGCTCTCCGTTTTAGCAACCGTCCTGTCCTTCTCTCCGGTCAGTCCCTGACGGACCAAAAAGGGCCTATCAGGGGCACTAACCACTAGTTACTAGCCACTAACAACTTAAAAGGGGCTGTCGCACGAAGTTTTTTGCCATCATGCGAGGCCCCTTAAACTTAAAAGTTTTTCGTTCGTAGTTCATCGTTCGTCGCAATGGATTTATATTTTTAATCCCATACGACAAACGATGAACGACCTACGATCAACGTAAAAAGAGGCTGTCTTCATGCGACAGCCTCTTTTTATCATGGTGGAGATGAGGAGAGTCGAACTCCTGTCCGTAAATGCCGCCCCATGAACTTCTCCGAGCGCAGACCTTGTTAGGATCTTAAACCGTTTTCGTACAAGGACAAACTAGACGATTCCAGCCTGTGAGTTTCCCGACACGACTGCCAGGCAGAGCCATGTGGTATCCCGCTAAGTGACGTCTACGAGCTGCCCGCAGGATTAGCAGCAGGAGACGTTAGCCGCGTTTAGGCAGCTAAAGCAAAATTGTTTTCTTTTGCGTTTAATTTAAAAGGTTCACCGATTTACGGGCAGATGAAACCCCGGCTCGCTATTCATGATACAACCATCCACGTCGAAACCTTTACATCCCCATGGACAGAATATCCCTTTACAGGGATTCAAAATAAGTATAGCACATATTTTACCTTTTGCCAATGAAGTTTATGATATAATATGCGTAGGGGCCGCCCAAAGGGCGCCCGCAGACCGCAGTTCGCAGGTCGCAGTTTGCCGTTGCGGCGCTTTATGGTTTACAAGCAGCCTCTCCGGTCTTTTGGGCCATCTCTCCTAGCAGGAGAGGCTTAACTATACGAAAGGATGTCTTTGTTTTGTTATTATATATCATTAAATGGCTTTATGCTGGATCCTGCCTATGGGTGGCATCGTCCTGGCTTTGATTCTCCTGTTGTGTTACATGTTCCGCAAGCACAGTCCCGGACGCTGGGCTTTGGCTGCTATTACGGCTGTCTTTTACCTGCTCTCTATCGAACCCGTGTCGAATGGCCTCATCCATCCTTTGGAAACGGCCTATGACCAGCCCCAGGGGGCAGATGTAGACGCGACGTCATCATCCTCCTCGGCGGTGGTTCTCGTGCCGGCGTTCCTGATTTCGATGGAAGCGGTCAGGTCGCAGTGCGGCGGCCAACCGCTTCCTCATGGCCCTGCGCCTGCAAAAGGCGAAGGATCTGCCCATCCTCTTATCAGGCGGGACCATCCTCAAGGGCGATGCCAATGAATCGGAAATCGAAAAGCGGATGCTCTTATCCCTGGGCGTGCCGGAAAATAAGATTTTCATGGATGACAAGAGTCGCAATACGGCAGAAAATGCCGCTTTTTCCAGGCAAATCTGCGAGCACCAGGCTGGAAGAAGCCCATCTTGGTCACCAGCGCCTTCCATATGCCCCGGTCGGTCCGCTTCTTTACGCGCCAAGGCATGGACGTGACGCCCTATCCCTGTGATTACCATACGAGTGCAGCGACGAACTGGTCGGGCTATTCCATCGTGCCCCAGTCTTTTTACTTATTCAACTCCTGTCTGGCCATCAAGGAATATGTCGCATAGGCGCCGCTTCTTTGCGGATGCAATAAAATGGGACATAAAGCGTCCATGGTATTGCAAAATCGTACCCAATGTGGCATACTTACAGTGTAAGTAGTAAGGCCCTCAAGTTCTTAGAATTATGTAAAAGAGTTATTTTCGTTTTCAAAAGGAGTGTATCGACAATGATTAAAGTTGGTATTAATGGTTTCGGTCGTATTGGTCGTTTTGTTTTCCGCGCTGCACAGACTCGTGATGACATCGAAATCGTAGGCATCAACGATCTCTGCCCGGTTGACTACATGGCATACATGCTCAAATATGATACCATGCACGGCCAGTTCGATGGCACGATCGAAGCTGACGTCGAAAACAGCCAGCTCATCGTTAACGGCAAAAAAATCCGCGTAACGGCTGAAAAAGATCCGGCAAACCTCAAATGGGACGAAGTCGGTGCTGAATACGTCGTTGAATCGACAGGCCGTTTCCTCACCATGGACCTCGCTGAAAAACACCTCGCAGCCGGTGCAAAATACGTTGTACTCTCCGCTCCTTCCAAACAGGGTGCTGACGGCCGCCAGGCAGACATGTTCGTTTGCGGCGTTAACACCGATACATACAAAGGCCAGAAGATCGTTTCCAACGCATCTTGCACGACGAACTGCCTCGCTCCGATCGCTAAAGTCCTCAACGATGCTTTCGGCATCAAAGAAGGCCTCATGACGACGGTTCACTCCACGACGGCTACGCAGAAAACCGTTGACGGCCCGTCCATGAAAGACTGGCGCGGCGGCCGTGCAGCTGCTGGCAACATCATTCCGTCCACGACGGGTGCTGCTAAAGCTGTCGGCAAAGTCATTCCGGAATTGAACGGCAAATTGACCGGCATGTCCATGCGTGTACCGACCCTCGACGTTTCCGTCGTCGACCTCACGGTCAACCTCGCTAAACCGGCTACGTACGACGAAATCTGCGCAGCTATGAAAAAAGCTTCCGAAGGCGAACTCAAAGGCATCCTCGGCTACACTGACGAAGCTGTTGTTTCCTCTGACTTCCTCGGCTGCCCGCTCACGTCCATCTTCGACGCTAAAGCTGGTATCGCTTTGACGGACACCTTCGTAAAAGTCGTTTCCTGGTACGACAATGAAATCGGCTACTCCAACAAAGTCCTCAACCTCATTGCTGTCATGAACGACTACAACAGCAAACACTAATTTGTAGCGACGCATTTCCCGACGGGTAAACAGCCTCCCGTTACAAATCAGATTGAACCCTAAAGGGGCCGTCACATGAAGGTTCTCGTTCTCATGCACGGCTCCTTTTTCTTTCAAGGTTTTTAGTGTAAAGTTTGTAGTTTGTAGAAAGGGCTTGAATTTTTAGCCAATCACTGCAAACTAAAAACTGCAAACTTCAAACTCGAAAAGAGGCTGTCTTAATGGGACGGCCTCTTTTTACTTTCTCACATCACAAAGGAGTCAAATACTGTAATGACGAAAAAGAAACCTGTAATGCTGGTCATCATGGATGGTTTTGGCTGCAGCAGCATTGCTAAAGATAACGCCGTAGCCCAGGCAGACCTCAAGGTCCTGCCGAAACTTTGGAAAGAATATCCTCATTCGTATCTCGGCGCATCGGGCGAAGACGTCGGTTTGCCTGACGGCCAGATTGGCAACTCTGAAGTGGGCCATCTTAATATCGGTGCGGGACGTATTGTGTACCAGGCGCTGACCAAGATCACCAAGGATATCAAAGACGGAGCTTTCTTCAAGAAGCCGGCTCTCGTCGGTGCCATGGAAAACGTCAAGGAAAAAGACTCGGCCCTCCACCTGCTGGGCCTGGTATCGCCTGGCGGCGTCCACAGCAGTGAACAGCATCTCTATGGTCTTTTGGAAATGGCGAAGCGCTATGGCTTGAAGAAAGTCTACATCCACGCCTTCCTCGACGGCCGCGACGTACTGCCCCGCAGTGCCGGCGAATACCTCCAGGAACTGGAAGACAAGTGCGCAGAACTCGGCGTCGGTGAAATCGCCACCATCAGCGGTCGCTACTATGCCATGGACCGCGACAAGCGCTGGGAACGCGTCGAAAAAGCCTATGATGCCGTCGCCCTCGGCGAAGGACCGCAGGAACCGGATGCCCAGACCTGCCTGGAACATTCCTACGCAGCTGACGTTTCCGACGAATTCGTCATCCCGACAGTCATCCATAAACATCCCGTCCAGGATGGGGACAGTGTCGTCTTCTTCAACTTCCGCCCCGACCGGGCCCGTCAGCTGACGACCGCTTTCGTCGTCCCCGATTTCGACGGCTTCCCGCGTCCGAAGAAACTGGACACGTACTTTGCGACCATGACCCGTTATGAAGACGACCTTCTGGTACACGTCGTCTATGATAAAGAACGGATCCCCGACACACTGGGCGAAGTCCTGGCCAAGGCAGGCAAGACCCAGCTGCGCATTGCCGAAACGGAAAAATACGCTCACGTCACGTATTTCTTCAATGGCGGTGAAGAAGAACCCAATCCCGGTGAAGACCGTATCCTCGTGCCGTCGCCGAAAGTTGCGACTTACGATTTGCAGCCGGAAATGAACGCACCTATCGTGACGGAAAAAGTCATCGAACAGATCAAGGCCGATAAATATGACATGATTATGCTCAATTTCGCCAATGCCGATATGGTCGGCCATACGGGCGTCTTTGAAGCCGCTGTCAAGGCCGTTGAAACGGTCGATGCCTGCGTCGGCAAGATTGTCGAAGCCTTGAAGCCCGTCCAGGGCCAGCTCCTGATCATCGCCGACCATGGCAATGCGGAACAGATGGCCGATCCCGATACGGGATGCCCTTACACGGCTCATACGACCAATCATGTACCGTGCATCCTGGTCAGTGAAGAACATAAAGGGGAACACCTGCACGACGGCATCCTGGCCGACGTCGCCCCGACTATGCTGACCCTGGCCGGTATGGCCATTCCTGCCGATATGACCGGCAAATGCCTGCTGGATCAGTGATTATACTCTGTTGTTCTATCGCATCGTGAAGGGAGAGAGTAAGATGGAACAAGATACATTGAGTATCTTTCAAAAAATAGCTCCCGATGTCATGGGGACAATCAAAGAACGTTACCTGCTGCTGCGGCATATCGCCGACGCCGAACCCGTCGGCCGCCGGACCTGCCGGCCTTTCGGGCCTGTCGGAACGCGTCGTCCGGTCGCACGTCGACGTCCTGCGGCGCAGCGGTATCGTCCGCTTTACGACGCTGGGCATTGCTATGGAGCCGGAAGGCAAACGGCTCATGCCGGAGCTGTTGGAATGTTTCCTGCGCCTGAACAATTTGGATGACATGCAGCGCCAGATTCGCCAGAAGCTGGGCCTGAAGAATGTCTACATCGTTCCCGGTGACAGTGACAGCGATAAGACAGCGAAGGAAGAACTGGGCCGCCGCGGCGCCCTCTTGCTCAACGACCTCTTTGGCAGCGTCGATACTGTCGCCATCAGCGGCGGTTCGACCATGGCCGAAGTGGCCCGCATGCTGCCGGAATGTCTGGCCAATGTGACCATCCTGCCGGCCCGCGGCAGCATGGGGAACCACGTCGAAGTCCAGGCCAACTATATTGCCGCCAACATTGCGTCCAAGACTCACAGCTCGTACCGCATGATCCACATCCCCGAAGGTCTGAGCGACTCGGCGCTGCAGATGATGCTCAAAGCTGACCGTCAGACCCAGGAAAATGTCGCCATGACCGCCCGGGCCAGGTCGTCATCTTCGGCATCGGCCGGGCCGACCGCATGGCCCGCAAGCGGGGCATGACGACGCTCCAGCGCGATGCCCTGCACAGCCTCGGCGCCTGTGGCGAATCGCTGGGCTGCTATTGCGCCTGGACGGCAAAATCTTATATGGTACGAATAATGTAGGGATTTCATTACGGGAAATCAAATATCATCCGCACATCATCGCCGTAGCCGGTGGCGCCAGCAAGGCAGAAGCCATCGTCGGCGTCATGCGGGCCTGCCATACGGGCACGCTGGTCACTGATGAAGGTGCGGCTGAAAAAATCATACAACTGCTTTAATTGGAGGAGGAACCTTTCATGAAAAAAACGATCACCGATGTAAATGTCGAAAACAAACGCGTCTTTGTCCGCGCTGACTTCAACGTCCCCCTTGATGAAAACTGCCACATCACAGACGACACGCGTATCCAGAAGACGCTGCCGACCATCAAATACTTGCTCGACCACAAGGCTGCTGTCATCCTGGCCAGCCATCTCGGCCGCCCGAAGGGACAGGTCGTCGAAAAGTATTCCCTGAAACCGGTCGCTAAACGCCTGTCGGAACTCCTCGGCATCGACGTCAAATTCGCTCCGGACTGCGTCGGCGTAGAAACGAAAGCCATGCTGACGCCTCAAACCGGGTGAAGTCCTGCTCCTGGAAAACCTCCGTTTCCATAAAGAAGAAGAAAAGAACGGCGAAGATTTCGCCCGCCAGCTCGCTTCCCTGGCTGAAGTCGGCATCAATGACGCTTTCGGCTGCTGCCACCGCGCTCATGCTTCCGTCGCTGGCATTACGAAGTTCCTGCCCATGGCTGCCGGCTTCCTCCTGGAAAAAGAAATCCGCTTCATCGGCGGTGCTGTCGATAATCCGGCGCACCCCTTCGCAGCTATCATCGGCGGTGCTAAAGTTTCCGACAAGATCGAAGTCATTTCCAACCTTCTGCCGAAAGTCGACCTCATGATCATCGGCGGCGGCATGGCCAATACCTTCCTGGCTGCCCAGGGTTATGGCATCGGCAAATCCCTCGTCGAAGCCGATAAGATCGACCTGGCTAAACAGCTCATCAACCAGGCTAAGGAACAGGGTACGAAACTGCTCCTGCCGGTCGATGTCATGGTCGCCGCTGAATTCAAGAACGATGCTGATCACAAAGTCGTTCCCGTCGATGCGGTCCCGGCTGATTGGATGATCCTCGACGTCGGCATGAAGACACAGGAACTCTTCGCCAAAGAACTGGCTCCGATGAAACTCATCGTTTGGAATGGTCCTATGGGCGTATTTGAAATGGAAAACTATGCTAAAGGTACGGAAGCAGTCGCCAAAGCCGTTGCTGATTCCGATGCTGTTTCTATCGTCGGCGGCGGTGACTCCGTCTCGGCTGTCAACAAGACCGGCCTGGCCGATAAGATCAGCCACATCTCCACGGGCGGCGGCGCTTCCCTGGAATACCTCGAAGGCAAACAGCTCCCGGGTGTCGTATCCCTGAGCGATAAATAAAATTATTCACCTTTAAAGGAGGAAACTCATTATGCGTAAAACCATCATTGCCGGCAACTGGAAAATGAACCATCTCGGTGCCGACGCCAAAGAAACTATCCAGGGCCTCGTCGCCAAAGTCCCGCAGGACGTAAAACCGGAAGTCATCATCGCTCCGGTCTTCCCGTACCTGCCCATGGCTGTCGAAATGACCAAAGGTACGCCGATCCACGTCGCTGCCCAGAACATGCACTGGGAAGAAAAAGGCGCTTTCACTGGCGAAGTTTCGCCGGCTATGCTCGTCGACATCGGTGTCACCCATGTCATCCTGGGCCATTCCGAACGCCGGACGTACTTCAATGAAACGGACGAAACGGTCAACAAGAAGACCAAAGCCGCACTGGCTCATAACCTGACGCCGATTGTTTGCTGCGGCGAAACGCTGGAACAGCGCGAACAGGGCATCATGCAGTCCTGGATCGAAGGCCAGATCGAAAAAGCTTGGAAGGCCTGACGGCAGCAGACGTCAAGAAAGTCATCATCGCTTATGAACCAATCTGGGCTATCGGCACGGGCAAGACGGCCAGCGCTGCCCAGGCAGAAGAAGTCTGCGCTATCATCCGCAAGAAACTGGCTGCCCTCTATGACGCAGCTACGGCAGAAGACGTTTCCATCCTCTACGGCGGCAGCGTCAAAGGCGGTAACGTCGCTGAACTCACAGGCTCTGCCGACATCGACGGCGGCCTCGTAGGCGGTGCCAGCCTCAAAGCCGACGACTTCCTGGCTATCATCAACAATGCTGTTGTAAAATAGTTAGTGGCTAGTGGCTAGTGGCTAGTGGCTAGTGGCTAGTGGCTAGTGGCTAGTGGCTAGTGGCTAGTGGCTAGTGGCTGCTCGTGGCTCGTGGCTCGTGGCTCGTAGGGGTCGCCACGTGGGCGACCCGTTATGGATTTGGATGATTTTTCTAGCAGACTGGCCGGGAAATCGTACATATCCCGGAGCGGGCGCCCCACGTGGTCGCCCCTACAGAAAAGGACCTGTCGCTTTTGCGGCAGGTCCTTTTGCTATATCTCCCCACATTTGTTACAATAAAGGCAATGAGATGGAGGAGGAATTCGATGAAATATATTTTATATGTCCTTTCTTTTTTCTGCCTGCTCATCGGCGGCGGTGCCTGGTTCTTTTATAACCATCCTGTCGGTGTCATCGGCGTTATCCTGTCGCTGTATATCCTGTATCACCTGGAACGGCAGCCGCACAAGCTTTCTTTGAAGTGGCCCGGCGGAAAAGGAAAGGGAGCCAGCCGTGACCAGGCGGCCTTTGAAAAGGCTGTCAGCGATTTCAACCGCATGGAAGCGGAACGATTGGGGCTGACCGACCCGGACCTGCGCCGGACCGTTGCCAATATGCAGCACATTGCCCGTAACTTCCTCTACTATTTACAGCAGTATCCCGAACGGATCGGACTGGCAGAACACTTCATCGATTACTATCAGACCGGGCCGTCTACATGGTCCATAAATATAAGAAACTGGCCGTAACAGGCGTCAAGACGGACAAAGTGGTCAACACGCAGAACAAGCTCAAGACCCTGCTCAGCCAACTCGACCAGGCCTATGAAGAACAGTTCACGCAGGTCATGGAAGCGGAATTAGTGACCATCGACGGAGAAACGACGGCCATGGCCCAGAACCTGTCTGCCCAAGGCCTGTACGACCCGGAGGCAGCCGCGCGGAGAAAGAAGCCGTCGTCCCTGAAAGGCTCCCTGGTTCAGTGGAAGCAGAAAGCCGCCGACCGCTTCGATGCCTATACGGACGGGACCTTCTCGTCGATTACACCGGAACTGCGCCATAAAATCAACGAAGAGCGCCTGATTACAGCCGTCCTGGCCTTCTTCCTGGGATCCTTCGGCATCCATTACTTCTATTTGAAGCGCCCTGTCCGCGGGGCCATCTACGCCCTCTTCTGCTGGACCCTCATCCCAGGCTTCCTGGGCCTGCGCGAAGGCATCCGCTACTTCAACATGACGACCGATGAATTTTACTATGCCGATTATTTACATAAATACGGCGCTTAGAACAAATCGCTTATACCTAGCAAGTGTGTGCCTTCTCTTTGAGCGCGTTCTATGACAGGTTGGGTGTATCCGCCTTTGCTGAAAAAGACCAGGTGCTTTTTCGTTACTTTCGGGAAAGCGGCCGTAGCCTGGACTAAGTCATCATACTCTTCCATGGGCATCGGGCGGTTCCGGTATTTACATTCGCAGAAGATTCCCTCTGTTTCTGTTTTGTCCAGTGCGAGGATATCGATATCGTCTTGTTGTTTCAATAGGGGATTAGTGCCCCACCATTTGCCGATGACAGCGGGAATGAAGGGGAGGGCGTGAGCTTGGCCTGGCGCCAGAGGTATTCGGTGCAGATTTCTTCAAAGACAGGTCCCATATAGTCAGATATGCCGTCCATGATTTCTTGGGCGGCTTTTTCTTCGCCTAAGAGAAAGTAGTAATTTTTTTGTGAGAACGTGTAGCGGTACCAAAAACGGTAGTAATGGTCTGCAATCACGTAAATTCCCTTTTTGCTCGTCTTAGGCTGGCCACAGGGGATGATTTTCTTTACCAGCCGGATATTCTGTAAAACTTGCAGATATTTCGTGCATTTGCTCCGGTCTTCGTGGATGCGGTCAGCGATAGTTGAAATCTTATTGGCTCCATTGGCTATGGCTTCGAGGATACTATTGTAGATACCTGGTTCACGCAGTTCCATGCGCAAGAGGAGTTGCGGTTCGTCGTGAAGATAGGCATTTTCAGACAGAATATGTTCGGCAATATTTGTGGTAATGTCTTGCGCCGGATTGAAAGCTTTCAAATAGCGGGGGATTCCGCCGAGGATTCCATAGGCCAACAATTTTTCTTCTTGTGAATAATTGGGGAAAAAT
>ENA-OUNI01000046-OUNI01000046.1-human-gut-metagenome-genome-assembly--contig:-NODE-46-length-41532-cov-13.707572_pt1 | contig 41532 bp, 45 predicted proteins | sample MGYA00242499_ERZ504580 | MGnify/ENA primary metagenome ERZ504580 (study PRJEB26092, sample SAMD00036315) | human gut metagenome | host: Homo sapiens | study: EMG produced TPA metagenomics assembly of... | reverse complement strand
TTGCGGCTGACCGTCGGCGGCCACACCGGCGGCGAGCAGCAGGCGCGAACGCACCGGCCACGGCCAGCCACCGAGGCACCGGTCTTGGACAGACGTTCTGCTGACCGGCAGGCTTCTGCGCGCCAGGCTTCTTTCCCGGTTCGGTCTTGTCGGACATGACTTGATGACCTTCAGACCATCGGCGGAGAACGTGTCGCCGACCGTGTACTCGGTCTTGGCGGGCTTCGCGGCCACCTTGATCGATTCGACGGTCGCCGGCTTCGGCTTCTCGGCCAGGGCGTTCTGTGCGGCGGTGAGGTTTTCAGTGCGGTGGCCACTTCGTCGACGGTTGCGTTCTTGTTGGCGGAGACCTCCTTGGCGGCGGGCTGACCGTCGAGCTCCACGTATGCGGAGGCGGTTTCACCCTCGGCGACGGTCGGCGTGAACGCGGTGGTCTTCAGCGTCGGCTTGGAGTCGGAGCGGACGAGCACCACATCGTCGATGTAGCCGTTGGCGTCATCGGCGAGACCCATGTCGGAGAAGCTCAGCCACAGAGCGCCTTCAGGCGCGGCGTCGGCGGGCACGGTGAACGTGGTGGTCACGTACTGCGGCTCACCAGCCTTCATATCGGCGGTGGTCGATGCGGTGGCGAGCTCGTCCGTGTACTGTGCCCATGCGGAACCGGTGCCGCTGCCGGCCTTACGGCTCTTCACGGTCGCGGTGGCCACTTGGGATCAAAAGACTCGCGAAGCATGATTCTGCTCGTCAACCGTGACGAGCACAACGCCCATGATGTGACAATCGGCCTGACATCGTTGCCTAGGCTGGGGGAGTGGCCGTCCGTCACCAGCTCGCAGATGCTGCACAGCGACGATATCTACCGCACCAATACGGCCGACGAGCCGGACGGCGTCACCTTGCAGCCGCTATCCGCCGCGCTTGATGAGGGTCGGATGACTGTTTCGTTGCCACCGGTCACATGGGCTTCGGTGAGGTTCACGGCCTGATTATCGCGAGCTCACGCTCTCAAAACTCGCAGATACAGGGCCGAATTCAACAGAAATGGTCTGTATCTGCGAGTTTTGAGAGCGTGATTTTCCTATCAACAACATAATGGGGGCTCCCGATCATCGGGAACTCCCATTATTCGTCGTCATGTGCTGACAACCCGCGCCGGCAACGCGGTCATGTGGCGCTGTCGCCAATCAGCGGCAACGCCACGAACCTTGGCCTCCTGAAGGCCTGAGCGGACGGCTTCCACGAAGCGGCGGTGTAGTCTTTTCCTGCGCCGGCGATGATGAGATATACAAACCCCGCGGGCGTTGCCTCCGCGGGGTTCGTAACGGGATGTATCAGGGATTCGATTGGATCAGTCGTCGCCCAGAGTGATATGTACGCCGCCGACAAGCGCGCTGATCACGTTGTACAGCAGCGCGATGATGGTGGCAAGGAGCGTCACCAGCACGACGCCGACGATCGCCAGAATGGTGACCACCGACAGTACCGTGGACAGGCTGAACACGCTGGACAGGTTCAGGCTGTCGGCGGCCAGACCGGTGGACGAGACGATATTGTTCAGCTGGTCGAACACGCCGACCGCGTCAAGCAGCAGCCAGACCAGGGCGGCGGCAAGCACTTCGATGATCGCGCCGGCGATTGACAGCATGAACGTCACCTTCGCCACGGACCATGCGTTCACATGGGTCAGCGACAGGTTCATGCGGCGGGCGCGCGGCGTCGAACGGCGCGGTGAACGCAGGGACGCACGCGTTTTGTTGGCGCGCGGCTCGCTCTCCGACTGCGGCTGGTTGGAAATAGAGCGCGCGACCCGAGGGGCGCTTTCGCGGACACCTTCGTGCGGTTCTGCATTGTCATGCGGACCGGGCACGAACATGTCGGTCCGTCCGGGTTCGAGGTTGTCACTCATCGTTGCTCCTTGTCGTTCCCCGATGACTCTTAGCCGAGGCTACCAGTTTTCTGAGACGATTATGCCTCGTCATCAGTGTTGTTCACATTCTCGTCAGATGCCGCGCCCGAATCACTGCCGGATGCGACGCTATCCGCGGTATCCGGAGTGTTTTCGGCCGTATCGGGAGACGTGGTCGCGGATGCGGCCGCAGCCGTATCATCCGTCTCTCGACTTCGTCTTCGCCGGTTTCCTCGTTGCGGGCGATGGAGATAATCTCGTCGCCCTTGTCGGGCTTAGCGAGCGTCACGCCCTGCGTGGTGCGGCCGGTGCGCTTGACTTCGGTGACGTTGGAACGGATCACTTTGCCGGACTTCATGATCGCCATGACCTGATCGTCTTCGCTTACGATCAGGGCACCGACCAGCGATCCGCGACCTTCGGCGAGCTGTACCGCCTTGACGCCGAAACCGTTACGCCCCTGCAGTCGGTATTCGCTGATCGCGGTGCGCTTGGCGAAGCCCTCATTGGTGACCACGAGCAGGTCCTGCTTGGAGTCCTCCGGAACCACGTCCATGGCGAGCAGTTCGTCATCCCCGCGGAACTTCATGCCCTGCACGCCGGCGGTCTGGCGTCCCATCGGACGCAGCTGGTCGTTGTCCGCCGCGAACTTGAGGCTCATGCCCTGCTTGGAGACGAGGATGATGTCGTCTGCGGCGTTGCACAGCGCGGCGCCGATCAGCTCGTCCGTGGCTCGCCGGTCTCCTCGTCGGCCGCGAGACGAACCGCGATGAGTCCGCCCTGACGCGGCGAATCGTACTCGGCCAGCGCGGTCTTCTTGACCTTGCCGGTGCGGGTGGCAAGCACCAGATACTTGGCGACCTCGTAGTTCGGAATCGACAGCACGGTCTGAATCGTCTCGTCGGGACCGAACTGCAGCAGGTTCGCCACGTGCTGGCCCTTGGAATCGCGCGAGCCTTCGGGCAGCTCGTACGCCTTGATGCGGTAGACGCGGCCCTTGTTGGTGAAGAACAGCAGCCAGTTATGCGTGGACGTGAGGAAGAAGTGATCCACCACGTCATCCTCACGCAGCTTGGCGCCCTTGATGCCCTTGCCGCCGCGATGCTGTGCGCGGTATTCGTTGGCCTTGGTGCGCTTGATGAAGCCGGAGTGCGTGACGGTGACCACCACGTTCTCCTCGGCGATCAGGTCTTCGACGTTCATCTCGCCCGAGTAGGGAGGATCTTCGTGCGACGTTCGTCACCGTATTTCGCGACGATCTCGTCGAGCTCGTCGCCGACGATCGTACGCTGGCGTTCCGGCTTGGCGAGGATGTCGTTGTAGTCGGCAATCTTGCGCATGAGTTCCTCATGCTCGTCGATGATCTTCTGGCGTTCCATGTTGGCCAGTCGAACCAGCTGCATGGAAAGGATGGCGTCGGCCTGCACCTGATCGATGTCAAGGAACTCCATCAGCTTCGGCCGGGCGTCCTCGCGGCCCTGGCTGGAGCGGATGAGGCGGATGACCTCGTCGATGGCGTCCATGGCCTTGAGCAGGCCCTGCAGGATGTGGTCGCGTTCCTCGGCCTCGCGCTTGAGGTAACGGGTACGGCGTTCGATGACTTCGAGCTGGTGGTTCACCCAATGGCGGATGAAGGCGTCGAGGCTCAGCGTGCGCGGCACGCCGTCGACCAGCGCGAGCATGTTCGCGCGAACGTCTGCTGCAGCTGGGAGTGCTTGTACAGGTTGTTGAGCACGACCTTCGGCACGGCGTCGCGCTTGAGCACGAGCACGAGTCGCTGGCCGGTACGGCCCGACGTCTCGTCGCGCATGTCGCGATGCCCTGGATCTTGCCGTCGCGCACGCCTTCTCGGATGGAAGCGGCCAGACGGTCGGGATTCACCTGATACGGCAGCTCGGTGACCACCAGGCACATACGGCCCTTGATCTCCTCGGTGTTGACCACCGCGCGCATCGTAATCAGGCCGCGGCCGGTGCGGTACGCCTGCTCGATGCCCTTGTGGCCGAGGATCGTGGCACCGGTCGGGAAGTCCGGTCCCTTGATGATGCCGATGAGTGCGTTCAGCAGCTCTTCACGGCTCGCTTCGGATGATCGAGCGTCCAATGCACGCCTTCCGCCAGCTCGCGCATGTTGTGCGGCGGAATGTTGGTCGCCATGCCGACGGCGATGCCGGACGAGCCGTTGGCCAGCAGGTTCGGGAAGCGCGCGGGCAACACGGTGGGTTCCTGCGTACGGCCATCGTAGTTGGGCACGAAGTCGACGGTGTCCTTGTCGATGTCTCGCACCATTTCCATCGCAAGCGGCATCATGCGGCACTCGGTGTAACGCATGGCTGCGGGCGGGTCGTCACCGGCCGAGCCGAAGTTGCCCTGCCCGTCGACCAGCGTGTATCGCATCGACCACGGCTGGGCCATGCGCACCAGCGAATCGTAGATCGCGGCGTCGCCGTGTGGGTGGTAGTTGCCCATCACGTCGGCGACGGGTCGGGCGCACTTGGAATAGCCGCGATCAGGACGGTAGCCGCCGTCATACATCGCGTACACGATGCGGCGGTGCACCGGCTTCATGCCGTCGCGCACATCCGGAAGGGCTCGTTCGACGATGACGGAGATGGCATAGTCGAGGTACGACTGACGCATCTCCTTCTGGATGTCGGTGTGGGCCACGCGATTGTCGTCGAGGACCAACTGTTCGTTGGCCTGAGGCTGATGGGCTCCATCGAGTGTTCGGCACGCTCGTCGTTCTGCTCCGGCAGGTCGGTGCCGTTGCTGTTTTCGTCTGCCACTTGGTTGTCCTTTGGTTAAATTCTGTTCGACCGTATGTTGGACGTCGTTTCTGTCGCTGTCATCGGGGGGGGATCGGAACCACCCCCAGCCAGCTGCGCTGACAGCCCCCCCCGCCGGCGGCTTGGATTAGAACCTTAAGCGTCGATGAAGCGCACATCCTTGGCATTGCGTTGGATGAAAAGACGGCGCGGTTCCACGTCGTCGCCCATCAGCATCGAGAAGGTCTCGTCCGCTGCCGCGGCATCCTCGATGTGAATCTGCTTCAGGATGCGGTGCTCAGGATCCATGGTGGTCTCCCACAGCTCCTGGTAGGTCATCTCGCCCAGACCCTTGTAGCGCTGGATGCCTTCGCCCTTGGGCAGCTGCCGGCCTGCGGCCTTGCCTTGGGCGAGTTTCTCGTCGCGTTCGCGGTCGGTGTACACGTAATCATGATCGCCGCGCGTCCACTTGAGACGGTACAGCGGAGGCATGGCCACATACACGTATCCTGCGGTGATCATCGGTCGCATGTAACGGAAGAACAGCGTCAGGTTCAGCGTGGCGATATGGGCACCGTCCACATCTGCATCGGCCATGATGATGACCTTGTGGTAGCGCACCTTGCTCACGTCGAATTCCTCGCCATAGCCGCCGCCGACCGCGGTGATCAGCGACTCGATGGTGTCGGACTTCATCATGCGGTCGATGGAGGCGCGTTCGGTGTTGAGAATCTTGCCTCGAAGCGGCAGGATGGCCTGCGTTTCCGGGTTTCGCCCTTGAATGGCGGAGCCGCCTGCCGAATCACCCTCGACGATGAACAGCTCGCACTCTTCGGGGTTGCTGGACTGGCAGTCCTTGAGCTTGTCGGGCATGCCGGCCGACTCGAAAATCGACTTGCGCCGGGTGTTCTCGCGGGCTTTCTTCGCCGCGATGCGGGCGCGGGAGGCTTCGATGGCCTTCTGGATGATGTTCTTGGCCTCTGCGGGGTGCGCGTCGAACCAGTCGCCGAGCTTGTCGGTCATCACGCGTTGCACGAAGGTCTTCGCCTCGGAGTTGCCGAGCTTGGTCTTCGTCTGCCCTTCGAACTGAGGAGTGGTCAGCTTGACGGACACGACGGCGGTCAGGCCTTCGCGCACATCGTCGCCGGAGAGGTTGTCATCCTTCTCCTTGAGGATGTTCTTGTCTCGCGCATACCGGTTCACCAGCGAGGTCAGCGCTGCACGGAAGCCTTCTTCGTGCGTGCCGCCTTCTGTGGTGGAGATCGTGTTCGCGAACGTGTGCACAGCCTCGGAATACGCGGTGGTCCACTGCATCGCGACCTCGGCCGAGATGCCGATCTTGAGGTCTTCGGCCTCGAAATCGATGACATCCTCCTCGACGGGAGTGGCCTTGCGGGACTTGACAGGTACGAGACATAATCCTTGATGCCGTTCATGTACTGGTAAGTCACGCTCTGGTGCTTCGGCTCGGTGGAATCGTCATCGCCGGCCACTTCGTCGCCGGCCAGATCCGGCTCGCGCAGGTCGGTGAGTGAAATCTTCAGTCCCTTGTTCAGGAACGCCATCTGCTGGAAGCGGGAGCGCAGCGTCTCGAAGTCGTATACCGTGCTTTCGAAGATCGCCGCATCGGGCCAGAACGTCACGGAAGTGCCGGTCGACTCATCCTCGGCCATCGGGGCGCCCTTGGCGAGGCGGGCCGTCGGATGCTGGTTGACGTATGTCTGGGTCCAGTGGAATCCCTGGCGCCGCACTTCGATATCGACTCGCGTCGACAGCGCGTTGACCACGGAGATGCCGACACCGTGAAGGCCACCGGACACCGCGTATCCGCCGCCGCCGAATTTACCGCCGGCGTGCAGCTTGGTCATCACGGTCTCGACGCCGGAGACGCCTTCGCCGGGAACTTCGTCGACCGGGATGCCTCGACCGTCGTCAACGACGCGGATGCCGTTGTCCGGCAGGATCGTCACTTCGATATGCGTGGCGTAGCCGGCCAGTGCCTCGTCGACGGAGTTGTCGACGATCTCGTAGACCAGGTGGTGCAGACCGCGCGGGCCGGTGGAGCCGATGTACATGCCCGGGCGGATGCGCACCGCCTCAAGGCCTTCCAGCACCTTCAGGTCGCTGGCGTCATAATGGTCGGGCGATAAGGTGTCGTCAAGCTGGGCATCATCGAGCTCGTCCTGGGCGATGGCTTCATCGACCTCGCGGTCATGCTGCTCGGCGCTGCTCGCCGTCAGACCGCTGCCCGGAGCCTGCTCAGGCATGCCGGACTCGTCACGGGATTCATGTTCGGAATCCGATTCAAGAACTGCCACTAACGGTTTCCTTCCTGCATATTCTTTCGTCATGAAAGGTTGTTCTGCGGGCGATACGCTCTAAAACGCGAATAACGGGGGTTTCTAAGCGCTGAACCTATTATCCGCCAATCCTACCGTCTACGGGGACTTTGGCTCTCTGAGCGAATTTAGCGCCTCTTCATCCTTGAGCCGCGAAATGTCGCGGCACGGGGGCCTGTTACCTGGATCTTGTGGACGTCCAACCCCTGCAGGCGCTCCTTGATGGTACGTTCCAGCTGCGGAATCAGGTAGGTGAGCTGGGTGGCCCAAGCCGCGGAATCGGCACGGATGGTCATGACTCCGTCGCGCAGCCCGATGACCTGCGAATGCTGGGCGATGACCGGTCCGACCACCTGATCCCAGTGATTGCGCAGCTGCGCGATTTTCAGATACGGTATCCAATGACCGTTATTCGCAATCAGCGCCGTTACGCTGCCAAGGTGCTCGGGTCACGGCCCGGCTTGCCGAAGTTCTCCCATGCGGCCTCGGCGTCAATCATCCGCTGACGCCTTCTTCCCGCCATCTTGGCGATGTGCTCGAACACCGTGGCGGGCAGTTTGCGCTGGTCGAGATGCAGGGTCGCGCAAATCGGCTCGTGCGAATCGTGTACATTGCCCGGCTTGACCGCGCTGCCCGGCTTGTCGGGCCTGCTCGGTGCCCCCGGCCCACTCGGCGTATTCGGCTTGCGGGGTTCGGTCATTGTTCGCCGGCCCTCTCGGCATCCGCTTCGTCGCGCCGTTTGAGATCGGCCACTGCGATGCGGTTCACCGGTATCTCGCCGGATTCTGCCGACTCGTTCGCCGGCAGTATCGGAATATCGCTTTCCGCGGCCGCGGTGATCAGTACCTGATCCTGAGCCGCGGCAAAATGCAGGATCTCGGTGCGGCGCGATTCGTCGAGCTGAGCGAACACATCGTCGAGAATCACCACCGGCCTGGTGTCGAAATACTCGCAGAGGGCCCGGTATTGTGCCATCTTCAATGCCAGGGCCAACGTCCACATCTCGCCGTTGGAGGCGAATTCCCTGGCCGGCATGCCATTGAGCGTCACCAACAGGTCATCTCGTTGCGGGCCGATCAGATTGACGCCGCGAGACACCTCGCCGGGATAGATGCGCTGGAAATGCTGGCTTATCAACGGTTCGGGCGCCTGTGTTCCAAGGATCTCGTCGAATGACGGCACGTATTCGACCGCTGCCTGCTCACCACCATTCTGCGCGGTATCCTGAATTTCCGCATTGGAAGGCAAGTCGCCCGCCACACCGGCCAATCTGGCATACAGCGGGCCGAACGACTTGTTCAGTTCCGCGATGATGCGCTGCCTGTCGCGGCTGAGCGCGACTCCCGCCTCGATGAACTGTCCGGTCCAGATCTCCAGCCGCTGAGCGCGGCGTCAATCGGGGATCCTGCACGCTGCCATTGACCGAGCTGTTTGAGCAGTGCCGCCCGTTGCTTGGCGACGTGCGTGAATGATTGCAACCGGTTCGCATATCCGGGAATCAGCAGCGAGGCGACCTGATTGATGAACGAGCGGCGCACGGCGGGGTCGCCCGCCACAAGCTGCTGATCCTCCGGAGTGAAGCTCACGGTCGGCAGCGTGCCGAGAATCTCCCGCAGATACCGCGACTGCCCGCCGTTGATGCGGGCGCGGTTGGCGCCGCGTGCCGCAATCGTGGCCTCAAGGGTGGTGGTCTGTGTCTGCCGGACCGGTTTCATGTCCGAGATATCCACGGCATCAGCGCTGGTATTGACGCCATCATCAGCGGGCTCCGGATCCGTCACGGATTCGATATTGGCCCGGATCGTCGCTGCATGTTCGCCGCGCTGCACCAGCGGAACCGAGCTGGATGTGCGATGGCTCAGGCCCGTGGACAGCACTTCTATCGCTTCGACGATGTTGGTTTTCCCAAGCCCGTTCGCCCCCTGCAGGATGTTGATGCCCGGCGTGAGGTCGAGCACGCAATGGTTCCATGACCGGTAATGGTCAAGCGCAAGACGCGAAATGTACAAGATGGGCTCCTGTCATGTCATCGCCGGCACCGTGTGTTTCGTCGGTGCCGGCGATTCGATTCGGATTCCAGTGTTCAGCCGTCGGGCTCAGCTGTTGAAACGCATCGGGACGAGCAGATAGCGGTAATCCATCGATTCGTCGCTGTCCGCCTCCTGCTGGCCGTTGAATTCGACGGGCTTGACGGCCGTGGTCATCTTCATGCGCACGAACGGCTCAGTGATGGCGCTCAGGCCTTCGATCAGGTAGGACGGGTTGAACGCGACGGTGATGTCCTCGCCGTCCATGTCGATGTCCAGCATTTCCTGCGCCTGGGCTTCGTCCACGGCGCCGGCGGACAGGGTGACTTCCTGGCCGGAGAACACCATGCGGATCGGGGCGTTGCGTTCGGCGACCAGCGCGACGCGCTTGATGGCGGCGATCAGCAGCTGCTTGTCGATGACGGCCTGAATCGGGTATTCGTCGGCGAACAGGCGGTCGACCGCAGGGAATTCGCCGTCGATCAGCTGGGATGTCGAGACGCGTCCGGCGTTCTCGAAACCGAGCAGCGTGGGGTTGTCGGCGTCGAAATCGATGACGACGTTCTGGTGATCGTCAAGTGCGCGGGCGACGTCGCGCAGCAGGGATCCGCGCACCAGTGTGGTCGTAGAGGTGTCGATGTTCTGCGGCGTCCAGGTGAACGTGGCGCGGGACAGGCGGAAACGGTCGGTCGAGGTCATGGTGACTTTGTCGCCGTCGAACTGCATGCGCACGCCGGTCAGCACCGGGCGGTTCTCCTCGCGGGAGACCGCGACGCTGGCCTGGGTTACGGCCTGGATGAACGTGGGTGCGTCGACCTGGCCGAGCTTTGCCGGCACGACCGGCAGATCCGGGTATTCGGCATCGGGCATGAGCTGCATGGTGAACGTGGACTTGCCCGAGTTGATGGTCATGGTGGAGCCGTCGGTCGACAGGTAGGTCTTTTCGGCAGGCAGTGACTTGGTGATGTCGGCGAGGAGTTTGCCGAGTACCAGTGCGGTTCCGGGTTCGTCGATACCGGCTTCGATGTGGTGACGTGCGGAAATCTCGTAATTGAACGCGGACAGTTGAAGGGTGCCGTCGATGGCTTCGAGCTGGATACCTGCAAGGATGGGGCTTGCCGGTCGGGCGTCGATGACGCGGGTCGTCCAGGCTACGGCGTCGGCGAGAGCCGCGGAATCGATTTCTACTTTCATGGGTTCCCTCATTTCACGATGTGCTTGGCAACATTCTAGCGGGTCATGTTCGGATTGTTTTTTCTCATGCGCGAAGTGAGTTATCATCACGACGGTTATCGAGAGAGAAATAAGATAGTCGTAGTAATAAGCCCTGTGGATAGTGTGGATAACTGCGCGAATCCTTGTGTTTATATGGGCTGAGTAACCCACAGATTATGTGGATAACTTTCCGGACAAAATGTGCATAAGTACCGAGTTATCCACATTTTCGGCGAACTATTTTGATTGTCCACATTTCCTGTGGATTAATCCACTGTTCATCCACAAAAAATGTGCAGTAGTCCACAAGTTATCCGCAGGCTCTACCCACATTTGTGAATAAGCATGTGGATAACTTTTCCTTCAATCAGCAGATCGTTCGGCGTGTTGCGCCTGTTTTATTGTACAGATTAAATATGTATGTCTATATTATCTGAGTCTGATAGGCCCTGTCGACGGTGACGAATCAGCCTTCATCCAGCAGAATCACGCACAGCGACGAAAAAAGGCGTTTTTGGTGTCTCAGCGCGATCGTGCCAGACGGGACCATTGCACAGCCGAGAGAAAACGACTGTCGTCACTCATTGCCGCGCTGCTTGAGGCGCGCGGTCAGCTCGGTCACGTAGTTGTAAATTTCAGGCTTTTCCTGCATATCATCGCTGACGCGGGTATACGCGTGCATGACCGTGGTGTGATCGCGGCCGCCGAACACTTCGCCGATATCGACCAGGCTCATGCTGGTCATCTCACGGGCAAGATACATGGCGACCTGACGGGCCAGCGCGATGTTTTTCGTTCGCGCGCGCCCGACGATGTCGTCGAATGTCAGATGGAAGTACTTCGCCGTCTGCCCGATGATGTCGGTCGGCTTGATTTCCACGTCGGTGGTGAAGAAGTCCTGCAGCGTCTGCTCGGCAAGCGCACGGGTCACCGGCTGACTGCTCAGCGATGCCACCGCGCTCACGCGAATCAGGGCGCCTTCCAGCTCGCGGATGTTCTCGGTGAAGCGCTCCGCGATCAGATTCAGCACGTCATTCGGTGTCGAAGTGCCGTTCATCGAAGCCATCATGCGCAAAATAGCGATGCGGGTCTCAAGATCAGGCGGCTTGACATCGACGGTGAGTCCGGAGTCGAAACGCGAGATGAGTCGTGCCTCGAAGCCCTTGAGGTTCTTGGGCGCGACATCGGACGCGATGACGATACGCTTGTTGGCCTGATGCAGCGCGTTGAACGTGTGGAAGAACTGTTCGAGGGTCGCTTCCTTGCCGCCGAGGAACTGGATGTCGTCGATGAGCAACACGTCGACCTCGCGGTATCGGCGGTTGAATTCGGCGATACGGTTCTGGCTCTGGGCCGGGGTCTGCAGTGCTCGATGAATTCGTTGGTGAATTCCTCGCTGTTGACGTATCGGACCTTGAGCGTGGGATCCTTGACCAATGCATAGTTGCCGATGGCGTTGAGCAGGTGGGTCTTGCCCAGTCCCGATCCGCCGTAGATACACAACGGGTTGAATTCCTGCCCGGTTCCCTCGGCGACCGCAAGCGCGACAGTGCGTGCGAAACGGTTGGAATCACCGGGAACGAACGTGTCGAACGTCGAGTTTTTGTTCAGATGGGTTTCCGGATCGCGCATCACCTTCTGCTGCCGTACCGGAAAACTCGGCTCGCCGGGTATTCGAGGAGCCGTGGCGCCTGGTTGCTGATTCGCCTCCGTCATTTCCGCGGAATCGAATCGATGGAGGAGATTGACTGCATGCTGTTGGCATGTAGGATTCCTGAGCCAGATCGGCGACGGTCGGCGACGGATTCGCAGGGAATGGTTCGCTCGGTTTCGCCGCAGTATCGGGATGCCGGTATTCCGGCGGCTGCGGTTCCGGTTGGGACACCTGAGGAGCCACGATTTTGAACGCCGGGAACATGTCGTTTCCGGATATGATTTTCAAAGCGTTGAGCAGCGGCGCATTGAGTTCATTCTGCAACGCTTGCTGCGTGGCCATGTTGCTTACGCACAATACGATGGTCGTGCCATATACCGCTTCCGGTACGACTCCTTCAAGCCAGCTCTTGTCGCGCGGCGACAGCGTGGGATTCTGCTTGAGCAGACGCAGCGTGTCCGACCATATCCGCGTGGCTTGCCCGGCTGGACCGAGAAGGTCATCCGACATTGTGACCTCCTTCAGGTATGTGTGCCGGTGCGCACCGCAGCGGATGCGCTACGGTAGCTATAATAAGTACAACAACAACAGGATATATGTACTCCACTTTAGCCAAGTTATCCACAGCTTAGCGTGTTGTGTCGCCTCAATTGTGAATAACATTCATGTAATTTGTGGATAACTTTTCTACATGTTTTGGCGTGTTTCCAATGTTTTCCGCTGCTCTGCAAGGGGCACGACACACTGATAAATCGTGAAGAAATTGTTTTCATTTTGATTTTTGGGCATGGCTCAGAGTACCGTTATAGAGCTTGACTCATGAGAGCCGTGCATCAGCATGGCAAAAACCGGGAGCATAACTATGAAGAGGACATTCCAGCCCAACAACCGCCGTCGCTCGATGAAGCATGGTTTCCGCGTGCGCATGCGCACCCGTTCCGGCCGCGCGATGATCAACCGCCGCCGTAACAAGGGACGTAAGTCTCTGTCCGCCTGATTGCGGTAGGTGACGAAGGCGAGTGAAGCGGCTGAAAAGCCATCGTGACTTCATCGCAGTGCTGAAGCGTCGCTTCAAGGTGACGGATTCGGATATCGTCGTGCACTTTGTGGTGCATGACGATACCCGTGATGTTCAGGCATCTGCGGATATCATGAGACGTATGGGACTTGCCGTCAGCAAGGCTGTTGGTAACGCTGTAACGCGTAATCGTGTGAAGCGTCGATTTCGTGTGCTCGCAAGACGATATGAAGATATGCTTCCGATGCAGTGCGATATCGTCGTGAGAGCCAAACCCAGCGCATCGCGTGTCGATTTCGCTGATCTTGACCGACAGTTTTCCCGTTGCTTCGCCAAAGTCACGACTACGCATGAACGCAGGGTGAGTCACTGATGTCAGCCATCGGATCGGCGCTTATCGGCATGATCAAGTGGTACCAGAGGGCCATTTCGGCGAAAACGCCGCCATGCTGCAAGTACTATCCGAGTTGCTCACATTACGCGATCACTGCGGTTCGGCGCTTCGGCGCGGTAAGAGGAATCGTGCTGTTTATTTGGCGTTTTCTTCGCTGCAACCCTTGGAGTCGTGGCGGCATCGATGATGTTCCGCAACATTTTTCACTGTGCTACAGATTTCGCTGGTCGAAGGCATATGAGAAGCCTCGACTCACACCAATGGCCGATGATTAAGGAGATGGCTGATGAACACTTCCGGAGAATTTCTTCTTGACAGAGGCATTTGGGGCTGGCTGTATAAGCTGCTGACCCCACTTGAGTGGCTCATGACCCAGGTCATGGTCCTGTTCCATAAGTTCCTCACCCTGCTGGGCATGGCACCGATCGGCATCTCTTGGGTGCTGGCGATCGTGTTCCTTGTGCTCGTGATGCACGCCTGTATTTTGCCGATTTATCTCAAGCAGATGAAGTCGATGCGCAAGATGCAGGCCTTGCAGCCCAAGATGCAGCATATTCAGAACAAGTACAAGGGCAAAAAGGATCAGGCCAGCAAAGAGGCCATGAGCCGTGAGATGATGAAGCTCTACCAGGACAATGACGCCAACCCCATGGGGTCGTGCTGGACCGCCGTCATTCAGGGTCCTGTGTTCATGTGCATGTTCTACATGCTTTCCGCCATTCCGTATATCGCGACCGGCAAGAGGGGAGCGCTTGGCGCATTCGATCAGCGACTGCCAAGCAGTTCGCGCAAACCCGCGTCTTCGGTGTCAGCGTCACCGATACCTTCGGTACGGCCAACAATTCCGGAAAGGTCGTCATCGGCTTCTTCATCCTGTTGATGTGCGCATGCATGTGGTACATGCAGTTCAACAACATGCGCAAGAACCTCCCCAAGGCTTCGATGCAGGATCCACGTACAAGATGCAGCAGGCCATGACCTGGGGCTTCCCGATCATGTACATCTTCTCCGGCATCATGTTCCCGTTCGCCGTGCTGGTGTACTGGCTGACCAACAATGCATGCAACCTTGCCCGTTCCTTGTTCCAGGTGTACAAGTTCCCGACCCCGGGTTCCCGTGCAGCTGAGGAAAAGGAGATTCGCGATCATCGTCAGGAGAATGCTCGTCGCGCCAAGGCCGGACAGCTTTCGATTGAGGAAGAGGAACTGGAGAAGCGCGCCAGGAAGCCGCTGTTCGTCTGGAGCGGGGATACCAGCGCAAGCAGCCCCAGCGGAAGAATCGCAAGAAAAAGTGACACGATTGGAAACCTCTATTTGACCGTGAGGTTTCCTTTTTTTACACTATGGAAGTAATACTCGCTTAAAGGAGTGGTGATATGGCGCAGGAGGAGACCACGACGATCGATCAGCTCAATGAAGAAGCTGACATCGCCGCCGACTACTTGGAAGGCTTATTGGACATCGCCGATTACGAAGGCGATATCGAGATGGGTGTTCGCAACGGTCGTCCGATGGTGCAGATCATCGCTGATGACGATACAGATATCAAGCATCTCATTGGTTGCAATGGTGAAGTGGTCGATGCTTTGCAGCAGCTTACCCGGCTTGCTGTTCAGCAGAAGACCGGCGAACGCTCGCATCTGATTGTTGATGTTGACGGGTTCCTGAAGCGCAAGCGTCAGCGTCTTCGTGACATTGCACTTGATGCCATTGATGAAGTGCATGACACTGGTGAGCCCGTTGATTTGAAACCGATGAATTCGTTCGAGCGCAAGGTCATTCATGATGTGGTTCGCGAGGAGGGGCTGAAGTCTCGTTCTCATGGTGAAGAGCCGCGTCGCTATGTCACCATCTACATGAAGAGCAGCGCCGATGAATCCGACGTCGATGAAGGTAGCGAAGAGTGAGCGATATTGTTTCACGTGAAACATCTGGTGATGAGCTGGATGATTCCGCAATAGTTCGTGAGGCATTGGGCGAAGCATACGACAAGCTCGAAGTGTTCACGTGAAACTATCCCGCGAGGGTGAGCTGCGTGGATTGATAGGCCCACGCGACATATCCATCATCTGGGAACGTCATATCCTCAACTCCGCCGCATGCGTCCCGTTCATTCGGGAAGTCACCGATCGAAGCAAGGCAAAGACCATTGCCGATGTTGGCAGTGGCGGCGGTTTCCCCGGAATCGTTGCGGCAGCATGCATGCCGGATTGTGCGTTTACACTCATTGAGCCCATGGAACGTCGTGTCGAATGGTTGCAAGAGTGCGTGGATGACATGGACCTGCAGAATGTTACGATTATTCGCGCACGTTCCGACGAAGTCATCGATCGTATCAAGCACCACGAAGGTGAATTGAAACCATTCTCTGTAGTGACCTGTCGAGCAGTGGCGCCAATGACCAAGCTTGCCGGTTGGACGTTGCCTCTGCTTCGCCCTCAAGGTCGACTGGTCGCATTGAAAGGCCGTTCGGCGCAGGCTGAGATTGAAAAGGCGAAGCATCAAATTTCCCATGCCGGGGGAGTGCGTGCTCGTGTCGTTGAAGCTCCAGTAGCTCCCGGTCTCGAATCCACGCACGTCGTTCTCGTCGACAAGCGCTAATTATCGTGTGGCTCCCATGGGTGGGAGTCACACGATAATCCCATGCCCCCGCTGACGGGAATCGTAATTCTGCTTCCGCTGTCGGAGGTTGGATTGCGGGGCGAGATGGACGATATCCATTGCCTTTGATCGCATAAACAATGCTGTTATATCTTCATCGACATCGCTGACTGTCCGAAGATTGTTTCACGTGAAACAATGGATGTCAAACACGAAAGCGATGGTTTCGCAAGAATGGAGTTATCCACAATTTCAAACAGTGCACAAAGTTATCCACATTATTTGCGACATGTAATCCACATTAGGAAAATGGCGGAAATAAACGGTTTATCTAGTGTTGATCGAAGTGTTCACACACTAATGCACTATACTTATCCACAGTTATCCACATTGCTGTGCACAACTTGAGATGTCCATACGACTAGGAAAAATTAGATGTTGTTCGTTTTTTAGGAGGGACTATGACATCCAATGATTCACAGGAATCCTCTGCGATTCCTGCCATGGAATCTGCTTCTGAAACGGTCAGAAGGATTTTCGGGAATGATGGTTCCTCTTTGGGTGCCGAGATTGCAGATGAGGCGTCACGCTATGAACGCCTGAATGCCGCATTGTTCCCCCTGCCATCGAGAACCCGATGCCTGGCCGTCGCCAACCAGAAAGGCGGCGTCGGCAAGACAACAACAACGGTGAATATTGCCGCAGCTCTCGCCTCTCATGGAGCTCACGTGCTGGTCATCGATATGGATCCCCAGGGGAACGCCTCTACGGCATGCGGTGTTCCTCACGGCACCAGCGATCCTTCGGTATATGACGTTCTTGAAGGACGAATGACAATCGGAGAGGTACTGAAAACCTGTCCTGATATCCCAGGGCTCGATGTGGTTCCCGCTTCCATTGAACTTTCGGGTGCGGAACTGGAAGTGGCGGATCTGCCGAATCGCAACAATCTGCTGAAGGAAGCCGTCGAATCATTCCTGCAGGATCCGAACAATCATTATGACTATGTTCTGGTCGATTGCCCGCCGAGTCTTGGCCTGTTGGTCATCAACTCCATGTGCGCGGTGTCTGAGATGTTGATTCCGATCCAAGCTGAATACTATGCCTTGGAGGGGCTTGGTCAACTTATCAATACCATAGGATTGGTGCAGGAGCACTATAACCCTAATTTGACTGTGTCGACTATGCTGGTCACTATGTTTGATAAACGAACATTGCTCAGCAGGGAAGTGTTCTCAGAGGTGAAGAGTCACTATCCGAGTATCGTTCTGGATACGACGATTCCCCGTACGGTAAAAATATCTGAGGCTCCAAGTTTCGGAAAGACAGTCATTAGCTATGACCCGCGTGGAATGGGAGCGAGTGCCTATGGCGAAGCGGCCTTGGAAATCGCCCGTCGATCGCCTTCGGTGCTGGCTGCAATTGACGCGAAGAGGGGAGAGTAACCCATGACCTCAAAATCACGTTTGGGTAAAGGATTGGGTGCGCTGTTCCCCGCACTTCCCGGTGAGTCGAAAACAGCTCATGCGGAACAGCAGCAATTGGGCGTTGATCTCGAATCCGAGGAGACGACAGCCAACAAGAAAGCCCCTCAAGAGAAAGCTGCGGCTGCGCCAGAGAAGGTCGAATCCCATAAGAGCGGTACTGAACAACACAGTGAGTCTACCGCTCCGGTTCGTCTTGGCGAAATCAAGCGTAAGACCATTCCGGCCATGAAGGATTCCATTCCTGCCGTACACAAGTCCACAACGGTGGAGAAGCCCAAGAGCGGCAAGCGCGTTGCCATGCCCGGTATCAGTGATATGGCACACCCCAGTGACATGTTTTTCGGAGCAACAGCACAGGGGACGAGCGATTCCAAGAAAACGCAGCCGGCTCAGCGTTCCGAGAGCACAAAGGCATCCGGCAAGGAAAAGGATAATAAGGAAACTCCAGAATTGAAGCCTGTCGAGGGTGGCTATCTGCTGGATATTCCTGTCAGCTCCATCGTTCCGAATGCGCAGCAGCCGCGCAGCGTCTTTGATGAGGAAGAGCTGAATGAGTTGGCCGCGTCCATCAAGGAAGTCGGCGTATTGCAGCCGATCGTGGTTCGCAAGCGTCAGGCTGGGGAGTCCAGCAAGAGTGATGTTTCACGTGAAACATCGCAGAAATACGAGCTCATTATGGGCGAGCGTCGCTGGCGTGCATCACAACTTGCACAACTGAAGACGATTCCGGCGATTGTCAAAACCACATCAGATGACGAGATGCTGCGTGATGCACTGCTGGAGAACCTTCATCGCGTCGCACTGAATCCTCTGGAAGAGGCGGCGGCATATCAGCAGATGATTGATGACTTCGGCCTGACTCAGGCTGAACTATCCAAGTCGATCTCGAAATCGCGACCGCAAATCGCGAACACATTGCGTCTGCTGAATCTTCCTGCGTCCGTGCAGAAGAAAGTTGCCGCAGGCGTACTGTCCGCAGGGCATGCGCGAGCTCTTCTTGGTTTGAATGACGAAAGTGAAATCGACAAGCTGGCCACTCGAATCATAGGGGAGGGGCTTTCGGTTCGCAGCACCGAGGAAATCGTGGCGCTGAAGAACGCAGAAAGCAACGTGCCCAAGAAGGTAAGGCCGACGAAGAACAATCCCTGGGCCGGTTCTCCGATTGTCAACAACCTTGAAAATCATTTTGACACCAAAGTGTCCATCAAGGGTACGCAAAAGCACGGTCGAATCGAAATCGTGTTTTCCTCCCCTGAGGATATGGAACGCATCCTCAGCATGCTGATTCCCACGGCAGTCGAGGGCGCGGCGGCAAAATGGGTGTGAGGTTGCGAGCCACACAACGGTGTGAGCCGCCATCATCGCACAACGGGAAACAACGGTCATGCCGTTCATGAGCCGTATGATCTGGTCTGCCGAGAGGTATTCATTGCTTCTCCGGCAGAACGCGTATAAAGCAACTGTCGTGGCATTTGCAGTCAGAGGACTAACGCAATGAACTGTCCGTATGACTGTTCTATTGCATGCACCTGAAAAAGCATTACCGAAAACTCTGTTGAGCAATATGAGTTGCAATCGGTTCAGTACAATGCGCTAGATTTGAGCGGATTGTCGTTCTGATGCGATTCTCCGGCGCTGGTAAGCGTCCGCAGCGCTATTTCGGTCAGTCTGTCGTTTCGTTTGTGATTACTGACAGTGCAAGCATTATTTGTGTAGCTCAACCCGCCGGTGAAGCAATATCATCGTCTGTGATGAGGTTTGATTTCGCCGACAGGTCGAGCTGTGCTGTTGGATCAGTGCAGTGAGGCCAGGTAGGATTGTGCGTCCAGCGCGGCGCGGCATCCCATGCCTGCGGCACTGATGGCCTGACGGTACACCCGGTCAACGCAGTCACCGGCGGCGAACACTCCAGGCACGGAAGTATGCGTTCCGGCACCGGAGACCAGAATGTACCCGTCGTCATCCATATCCACGGAACCCTTCGCAAAACGCGTGGCCGGTTCATGGCCGATCGCCACGAAGATGCCCTCGGCGGGCAACGTGCCCGTCTCGCCTGTCACGGTGTCGCGAATGTCCACAAAGCCGGCGGAATCATCTGCGGTTTCAGCCTTTGCCGACAGGGAAATGCCGGTCGAAGAGGGAGCATTCAATGCCGATCCGGAGACATTCAGCATCGGAGTCGTCTTCAACGAGAGAAGATTTCCGGTGTTCTGCGCTGCGGGTGCCGCAGCGGTTACCGCATCAGCGCCTGTCTGCTCGCCGGCGGCGTTTTTCTGCCCGCGAATGGCTGTCGCCACCGTATTCATTTTCACGGTGATCTTGGGATTGTTCAGCACGCGCTCGACCATGATCTTGGAGGCGCGGAACTGGTCGCGGCGGTGCAACACGGTCACCGAAGAGCCGAAACGAGTCAGGAACAGTGCCTCTTCGAGCGCGCTGTCTCCTCCGCCCACCACGACGATGGGCTTGTCCTTGAAGAAGAAACCATCGCAGGTGGCGCAATACGATACGCCGTGACCGGAATACTCGGTCTCGCCGGGAATGCCGAGCTTGCGGTACTGTGAACCGGTGGTGATGATGACGGCATCGGCGTGATATTGGCTTCCATTGCTGCACGTGACGGTCTTGGGGGAGGAGCTGAAATCGACGCTCGTCACATCGAGATATTCGATGGATGCGCCGAAAGACTCCGCCTGATCGCGCATGCGATCCATCAGTTCCGGTCCGAGAATGCCGTCAGGGAAACCGGGGTAATTCTCCACGGTGGTGGTGTTGACCAGCTGACCGCCCGGCGTGAGCTCACCCGCAAGAATGGTCGGGCGATACCCGGCGCGTGCGAGGTAGATTGCGGCCGTATATCCGGCAGGGCCGGAACCGATGATGATGGTTGAAAGTTCAGTCATGTCCCTTACGATAGCGAGTTGACCTGACCTCGTCCAGCGGTGGGTGAACAACGACATGGATTCGCCTCGAATGCCGATTGGTCGCTTTCAGATTGCCGAAACAGGCATGCCGCGTTCATGGAAACCGGAGGAGCTAATACGAGCACGATATGGGCCCACAGCATAAGTCCACAGCGTGAGTCACCGCGTACGATGAAACACCCCTCCTACCCGTGAGTAGAAGGGGTGTTTCATGAGACTTCTGCGTCGCCTACAGAACGCGGATGTACACGATGTCGGATTGTGCCGCAGAGTTCTTTGACGTGGAGTTCTTTGACGTGGAGTTCTGTGTGGTCGAGTTGCCGAACGGGACGTTATCGATGTCGGTCTTGTTCGGCCAATCCTGATTGTCGGATCCGCCACCGTGGTTGTCTCCGTTCAGGATGAACCATGCGGCGACCAATCCCACCACCAGCAGAACCAGCGCGACGACGATGGCGATGACCTTGATCTTGAGCTGCCCCCAGAGTGGCTGGTCAGGCAGGTCCTCCTCGATATTGCGTCCGACATTCGCCGCATTGACATCGTGCACCTGCTGGGGCGCGAAGCTCGGCGGCATGATCTGGGCCATAGGCGGCAGCTGATCTACCGAAGTACCATCAGTGCCTAGCAGCGGAACGGTGACCGTGGGGTCAAAGGCGTCGGATTGGGCACGCTGCGCCGGTGTCTGCACACCCGGCACATTCGCACCCGGAGCCGCCGCAGGACGGCCGCCAGACATGTTCCGCAGGGCATCGCGGCTGATTGGTGCCGTCATCCGCGTACGCGACTTCGATGATCCGGGGATGGCTGCTCCATTGCTCCGGGCGCGATGCCGACACTGCGAATGACGGGGGCATTACGGCGTCGCCCGACGCCGCGGCCTTGGCGGATCTGGCGGCAAGAGCGGCCAATGATTCCGACATATGCGCGCGCGGCTGCGGCATGGCGTTCGTGGCAATGGGCTGAGCCGCACGGGTCGTGGGATGGCTTCCAGCCACGGTTTGCTCGCCTTCAGACACCTGCGCCTCACCGGACTGCGGCAACGGCGGGATGCTGCCGGCGCGGGTGCGCTCATTGTCGTCCTCTTCCGGCAGTGGAACATTCGGCATATTGGCACGATGCTCTGTATCTCACCGGTTGCACCGGTCGTCCGGGGTTTGCCGGTACCGCCCGCAACACCAGACGCACCAGCAGCGTTTGCCGGTACGTTCACGCCGTTGCCGGAATGTGCCTGTGCCTTCGTCGTGCCAGTAGCGGACCTACGCGGCTTGGCGGCGGGCGGGAACGATGCCGGCAGCGGTGCATACACCGGCATCGGCTGCTCAATCGCGGTCTCTTCCGCAGTGGATGTCGTCACCGGCGACTCCGGCTCCCCGTCCTTGCGCAAGAGCCCATAAGCTGGCCGACCTTCGATTGCAGGGAGGCAGGGTCTTTGACGGCTCGGCGGTATCCGGTTCGAACAATTCCGCTTCGGGGATGACCGGCTGATCGGCCGAGGGTGGATCTCCGGGCAGCTGAGCCAGGAACGCCTGCTGCGCGAGGCGCTGCTCGTTGACGAACCTGGCCTCGGCGCCGGCTGCCAGTCCCGCCTCGGAAATCGACAATTCCGGCAGCTTCGTCGAGGTAACCAGCCCATCCGGCAGTTCCACGATCTTGTCATCGCTCGTGTCACGCAACGCCACCATGCTGATCGAGGCGCTGCCACTGACCGACGGCAATATGATGTCATGATCCGACAGGTTGCCGAATGGCTCCCACGCGCCCAGCAGCGCGCTCAGCTCGGCCAGCGTTGCCATCGGCACGATGATTTCCCCATCTTCGGTGTGCAGGGCCAGTCCACGCTTGCAGATCACGCGGAATTCCGTGGGAACGTCGGCGGGCAGCATATTCAGGTCGAACGTCGTGTTCGCGCCTGAAGGCGTCTTGGTCAGCAGCGCGTACAGCAGTGCGGCCAGCTGTCGCGTCGCCATCTGCTCATACGACATCACATCGCCGTCGATGCCGCTGCAGATATCGGCCAATGCGGCGGCGACGGGAGTGTCGGCGAACTGCACGCCATTGACGCTCACGCGAATGGTATCGGTGCTCAGCGCGGTATGGGTCAGCCCCGTGTCCAACAGCTCCTGAACCGCCTGGGTGCATTGTCCCACGATCGATCGAATCGCGTCGTAGCTGAGGAACGAGGAAGACGAACGCTGCATGTATTCCGCCAGCGCCAGACCGGAGTCCGGCTCGGTGATAACCACCGCGGCATCGCCGACGTGCTGCAGCTGCAGCACCGGCGTGCAGTACCGGCTGTTGGCCAGCGCGAGCGTGGAAGCCGCCTCGTTGATCTGCGGCAGAACGGATGTGTCGGTGATGATGAACAGCTGGCAGGACTGTGCCAGCATGCGGTCATTGGCTATCCATGCGCTCAATCCGTCACTTTCGCGCAGTGAAGAAACGAGAGTGTAGCGACCGATGACGGTATCTCCCAATTGAGGCTTCATAGTAGTTGTTTCTCCGTGCTCTGCTGTCATGCGCTGAGATAGTGGTGATGCTGACATTCTAGCCGTGGGGATGGTCGGCTGTGCAGCCGCGACGGACGCGGCTTGACGAGTGGAATGATGCGGCGTTGGCAGTATGGTGGGAATTCGCGGCTGGGCGTTGTTGCCGGCCGCGATACCTGCCGCTGCACTTGCTGCGGCACCGGCTGCGTTTGCCGCGACGTTCGGCAGTACGACGGACTTGATGGACGGGCGTTGGCCCTTACGGTTGACCGTCGGCGCGAAGCTGGGCGGAAGGTTGTCGGACGGAATCCCCCTGGGTTGGTCCTGAACCGGTTGGTCTTGAACCGGCCGTTCGAGATCGGTCACAGTTTCAGTGGCCCGTTCCGCGGAACCGTCATTCTCCGAGGTTCCATCGTCACCCAGCGAATGATCATCGTAATGATTATCATTCTCCGCAATTGCCGTGGTACCCTCTTCGACCTCCGCGTTTTGTGCCTGAGCTTCCTTGGTCTGCGACTCAGCCGGTGTCGATACCGATGTCGCAGTGGAAGTCCTACGCAACAGCCGTGCCTTCATGGTGACGATCAGGCTGGAGAACTCCTCCACGCGCATCAGCCATAGCAGCCCGGCATACACGGCCGTCACCGCAATCGCCAGAATCGCGCATATGACGATGGATTGCCACCAGCTCATATGTCCGTTGACGCTGGAAACCTTCGCGCCGACCAAACGCGTGACCAGCGGGTTGAGGAATAGTCCGCACGCGCATGCCGCCGCACCGGCAATCAGGGCCTTGACATGCATGATGATGATGCGCTTGCCGTCGATCCGCCCACCGAATCGTCTGCGCAACAGCCAGAACACCCATGGGAACGTGATGATATATGACAGGCTCAGCGACAGAGCCACCATGAGCGTCCAATATTTCGGCGGCGCGAAACGCAGCGAGATCAGCAGAAGCAGCAACTGCACGGCGTTGTCGGCCGCCGCGAACAGGAACGGGCTGCGGCCGTCCTCATACGCGTAGAAGGCGCGCTGCACCAGCAGGAACGCACTGGTGGGCACCAATCCCACCAGCAGGCCGATCAGAGGCCCGGATATCAGAATCGCCCCATGCACATTCGTGGACGGAATCAGCGCCTTCACCAGCGGCACCGGCATGGCAATCATGACCGCGGTGAAGAAGAACATCGCAAGACCGGTGGATCGCAGGGATGAGCTGAGGTCGGCGCGGGCATCCCCGATACGATGCTCGCTGATCGCGCGGGACATGCGCGGGAACACCGCGGTCGTGATGGACACGGCGATGATCGAATAGGGAAGAATGTATATCGTGTACGCGTACTGATAGCTCGCGTTGCCCGCGATGCCGTACAAATCGCCGCCGGCGGTCGGGGCGCCGGTATTAACACGCGAATTGACGATGCCCATCAGCTGGTTGAGCAGCACCATGCGATGCTCCACACCGCCACCTGGCCCATGGAACGCAACCCCAGCCCATGCAGTCCCCAGCGAGGCCGGTAGTGGATGCCGCAACGCAGCAAAGGAATGAACAGCACCAGGGCCTGGAACGCCACGCCGGCCGTCCAGGCGCCCGCGGTCAGGGCTATCTTGCCGGATGTCCAGAACGACATCGGCTGCCGTCCCGCGTTGCCGAACAGCATGATGAACGCGCCGAAACCGATGCAGCTGATGACGTTGGCGCCCACGGAGCTCCACGCATACGTCGCGAAACGCCCCTTTGCGGCGAGGATCTGCCCCAATACGGTATACAGGCCGTAAAACAGGATCTGGGGCATACACCACAGCGTGAAGGCGTTCGCCAGCGCCCTTTGCGCGGGCGTCCAGCTGGAGTCGAGGTACAGCATCGTCAGCAGCGGCGTGCCGGACGCCATCAGCAGTGTGATGGCCAGCAGCAGCGCGATGGACAAGGTGATGAGCTTGCTGAGTCGCTCATCCGCGTCCTTCTGCTTGAGTGTGCGCACGATCTGCGGCACGAGCACCGCGTTGAACACGCCGGTGGACAGCAGGTTGAAGACCACCTGCGGTATCTGCGCGCCGGCTGATACGCGTTGGCTGCGATACCGGTGGTACCGAGTGCGCCGACGAGGAAGATGGTGCGGATCTGGCCGGTCACACGTGACGCGGCCGTGCCGCACGCCATGATCAGCGAATTGCGTCCTACCGTGGTGCTCATTCGTCGGGGTCCTTCTTTCGATGGAATTGGCGCCAGAGGCCGACCAGGCCGAGCAGCAGCGAGAAGCCGATGATGATGAATCCGGTCATGTCGCTGATGCGCAGCACGCTGGTGATGTCGGTGTTCTGTGCGGAACCGAACGTGTCGCCGTTGCGGTCCAGCAATGTGATGTGGGCTGTGGCGTGGCCGGAAGTGGCGACGCGGATGGCGAACGTGACCTGCGCCTCGCTGTTCGCCGGTATGGTGACCTCAGTGAACCGCGATGTGACGATTTCCATAGAGTCGGTGAGGGATGAGACCTTCACCCGTACCGGATACGGATGGTTGTTCCTGACGGTGACGGGCATTTTGGCCGTTTCGCTGACGACGGTGATGGAGTCGGTCGGCGTGATGGATACGCCGCCGAACATGCCTCCGCCGAGCCGTTTGGCGCCGTCGACCAGACTGTCGATGTCGCGCGGCGCGGACGAGAGCGCATGCAGTGCCAGCGTGCTCTGTGCGGCCTTGATCTTGCGGATCCAGGACGCGGATGCCTTATGGTCGGTGAGGACCGACGTGGCGAAGCGGTTGATGTCGTTGCGGCTTTCGGCCAGCGATTCCAGCGCGGACGTGACCGATCGGGTGTTCCGCTCGCTTAAATGACTGTCTTGGGGGACGATTTGCAGCGCCTCGTCGCCGGTCCGATAGGCGTCGGCGCCAATGAGATCGTTCAGGTCGGTGAGTTGCAGCCATGAGGACTGTTCGACCGCGGTCATCAGTGTGTCGATGAACGCCGCCGACATATTAGTGCCGAAGCAGACCAGCAGGTTGCGGTTCATCGCCGCATACGGCTGCTCCATCTGATAGAAGGCGCTCTGCGCGACGAACCGCGCGATGCGTCCCGCGTTACTGGTCTCGCCGTCCGCATCACTGCTGGTGGGCTTGCCTTTGGCGAGGTCGCCGAGTTCCTTCTGCTCGCTCAGCACCGTGATGTCGCCGGCCGAGGTGGGGATTGTGTATGTGCCTGTGTGCACGGTGGCCGTGGTGCTGGAGTCGAAGTCGTGACTGGCGATGACGTACTGGTATCCCTGCTTCCTGGCCGTGGAGAGCGCCTGCCGGGTCCAATCGCCCTTGCCTTGCCAGGCGATGGGCAGGGAATCGGATGATGCCGGTGCCGCGGCCAGTGCGGATCGTGCGTTCCATGCGCCGGTGCCGACGCCGGCCTGTTCGTACGACCGGACGTTGTTGATCGCGGCATAGGCGGTGATGTCGAATCCGGCCGGCTGCATGACGGCATCGATGCGTTGTCCGGTGTCGGAAGCCAATGCCGTCGGATCGGCTATGGTCTGCAAATCGCTGTGCTTGCCGATGAGGGAGAGTTTGGCGGCGAGTGCATCATTGTCGTGCGGGGTGAGCACTGATGATTGCGTCGCCGCGGTGTTTTCGGAGCCGTCGGTATTGTTGCCGGAGCCGTCGTCTGTGCTGCCATCCGTGCCGCCGCCACCTGATTGTGTAGATTTTGTGTCGGATCCATCGCCGTTGTCATGCACCACGAGCTGGTCGATGGCGTTCTTGTCGGCCTGCTGGCCGGTGTTCATCAACGGCATGACCATGGTGATGGCCATCGGCGGGGTCTGTGCGTTGCGCAATCCCTGGGATGATCTGGTCAGGAAGCTGTGCAGGCGAATCGGCTTGTCGTTCGGATCGACGGTACGGTCCGACCCGGATGACCCGTCAGAGGAGCCTGTGGATTGAGAGTCGGTCGCCTGGGTCGCCTGATAGGTGACCAGCAGCGGTTTCGGCCCCCACATCTGCAACGCCTTCAACGCATCGCTGTCGGCCGCCGCGTTGATCTTCACGGAAACCTTCTTGTTCGCCGCGATGGACGCACCGTGGCCGTGCCGAGAACGTGCGCACCGGAATCGATACGTCCCCGGTCGCCCAATGCTGGATGTCAGTGCGCGATACGAACGTATATGACGGGTTGTAGGCCACGGTCACCAGGCCCGGTGACGTCGCGGCATACGTGGGATTGGAGATGCTGATGGTGATGTGGTAGCCGGATGTGTCGGTGACCACGGGCGTCGATTCGGTGATCGACAAGGCGGTCGTCTGCGTGGCCGTGTCCGTCTCGTCATCCGCCATCGCCATATGTGCCGGGCTGGCTGGTACCATGCGGCCTGCGAACAGCATCGCGCATGTCAGCAACATGATGGTAAAGAAGCGCCACAGGCGTGTCGTTCGGTGAGATAACGATGGCACGGCCTGACCGTGCTCGGGGCTGTTCGCGATCATCCCTGCTTCATTTTCCTTGCGTAGAGCCAAGCGATCTTGCGTTCATTAGGATAGCTGAGAACGTCATCCAAATCATCGAAATCCACCCAGATGGCGTCTTCGGCTTCATGATCCGGATCGCCCTCCACCGTCAGGTCGCCACCGATCTGGCGCAGCGCGAAATGATGCACGAGCTTATGCACGCGCTGGCTGGTACCGGTGAACCAATAGTCGATGGTGGCAATGGACTCGACCACCTCACCCAGAATGCCGGTCTCCTCGTGCACCTCGCGCACGGCGGTCTGCTGCGGCGTCTCGCCCTTTTCGATATGGCCCTTGGGAAGGCACCATTCGAGATGGCCGTTGCGGGAGTGTCGCGCGATGATGGCCACACGGCCGCGCTCGTCGAACACCAGGCCGCCGGCCGAGTATTCGCGCACCACCGGGAGCTCCTGAGCGTCCAGCGACGCGAATGTGGTCGGCCCGTCGCCCGCCCGTCGCTGCGGCATCATCGCAGGCGTGGGAAAGCGTGGTTCCGGTGGCCTGACAACGGTTTTCGGCGTGCGCGGAGCCTCGGACGTATAGAGCAACGTATCGGGTTCGAGCGGATTTTGGGTATGGTCGCCGCAGCATGCGCAAGCATGCGCGCGAGGTCTGCGGGCGTAATCATGACTTCCACCTTACTCAATACCGTGTGCAGGTGGGGTAACGGTATGCTTGAATACGCATAAAAGCGGTAATACTTTATGGAAAGGCCTCGTGTGAATTTCGAAGTTTGGCCGGAAGCCATTGAACTTGGACACCTGTTCGCGGCTCGCGGGTACGAGCTGGCATTGGTGGGCGGCCCCGTGCGTGACCTGTTGCTGCACCGGCGTTCCCACGACCTCGATTTCTGCACGTCGGCCCATCCCGACGAGTTCGAGCCGATCCTGCGTCATTGGGGATGTGACGGTTTCTGGGATATGGGCCGCAAATTCGGCACTCTGGGTGCGATGCGCCGGCGCGAGGACGGCACCGAAGTCAAGGTGGAGATCACTACGTACCGGTCCGACACGTACGATCCCGAATCCCGCAAGCCCGAAGTCAGCTACGGCGATTCGCTCGAAGGCGATCTGTCCCGCCGTGATTTCACCGTGAACGCCATGGCGCTGCGCGTGCCGCAGCTGGAGTTCGTGGACCCGTTCGGCGGCGCCAGCGATTTGGCTAAAGGCGTATTGCGCACGCCGGTGGATCCGTATCAGTCCTTCGACGACGACCCGCTGCGCATGATGCGTGCCGTGCGTTTCGTCGCACAGCTCGGGTTCAGCATCGCCCCCGACACGGCTGCCGCCATCAGCGACATGACCGATCGCATCGACATCGTATCCGCTGAACGGGTGCGTGACGAGCTCACGAAGCTGCTGCTGTCCGATCGTCCGAGGGCGGGTGTCGAAGCGCTGGTCGAATCAGGTCTCGCCGATATCGTATTCCCGGAGATTCCCGCCCTGCAGCTGGAAATCGACGAGCACCACCGCCACAAGGACGTGTTCGAGCACACGATGATTGTGCTCGATCGCGCCATAGCGCTGGAGACCGGGCCGGAAGGCCCCGTGCCCGCTCCCGACCTGACGCTTCGCCTGGCCGCGCTGACCCATGACATCGGCAAGCCGAAAACACGCCGGTTCGAGCCCGGCGGCAAGGTCAGCTTCCATCATCACGATGCGGTCGGCGCGAAAATGACGCGCAAACGGCTCAAGGCGCTGCGGTTCGACCATCATCTCGTCGAGGATGTCAGCGAGTTAGTGAACCTGCATCTGCGGTTCCACGGGTATGTCGAAGAACCGTGGACCGATTCCGCCGTGCGACGCTACGTCAAGGACGCCGGTCCGCTGTATGAGCGGCTGAACCGGCTGACCCGCGCCGACGCGACCACTCAGAACCGTCGCAAGGCGATGGTGTTCTCGTCCGCCATGGACGAGATGGAGCAGCGCGTGCGCGATCTCAAGGAGAAAGAGGACTTCGACGCCATCCGGCCGGATATCGACGGCAATGAGATCATGACCATCCTCGGCATCGCTCCCGGCCCGGAGGTCGGCCGCGCATACAAGCACATGTTGGAATACCGGCTCGATAACGGTCCGGTCGACCATGACACCGCGGTGGCCGAGCTCAAGCGGTGGCACGCGTCGCTGTAAACGTGCCCAAGAAACAGTTCGGCGGCTGTCCGCGTAAGGCAGGCAGCCGCCGAATATCGGGGGTTTCAGGCCGTCATGACGATGCTGGCCGTCATTCCACCTTTTCATGATCGAGGGCCTTGGGCAAGGTGCCCATTGACTGGACGGGCACGCATCCCTCGAAGTTTTCGATGGCGGTGTCGCCGCTCGGCAGGCTGTCCTTGTTGGCCAGATCGTTGAACGAGGCGCCGAGCACCACGTCAATCAGCTTGTCGTCGCGGTCATCCATCACCATCACCGCGTCCGTGAAGTTCGTGTTCAGCGTGTACGCCTCGTTGATGCATTCTTGCCGAAATAGATTGTGGTGCGCTCGACCTTCTTGCCCTTGTAATTGTCCCAGCCGGTGACCTTGAACTGGCGGTTCGACAGCGCGGTGCTGACGGCCTTCGCGAAACCGACGAATTTGGTGCCGTTCAGCACGCGCACCTTGACGTTCGCATAGTTGGAATATGTCTGGTTCTTGCCGTTGGTGTCCTTGGTCGAGCAGGGCACGCGCACGCCGTAATTCGGCTTGACTGCGGACGTGGCCGTTATGCCCAGACCCCCGACATGGAAATAGAACAGCGCCGACACGACCAGGGCGACGGCAAGCACCGCGCCGACACAGGAGAATACGATCTGCTGGCGGCGGCGAATGTAACGCTTGCGTTCCGCGCGTTCGTCATAAGGCTGAGTCATGGGTCCGTCCTTTTCTTACGAGACTGGTACACAGATTAGCGTCACTGTCTGACGCGATAAGACAGGGATGTCAGGACGGTTATGACCGGTCTCGCCGGCGCCTGCGCAGCGATGATGCGATCCACCGTGGCGGATTGCTCCCATGCGGTGCGAACGCGGCGGGCGACGGCATCGTCCGGTACGAACGCGATGACCGATGGGCCGGAGCCGGAAACGAATGACCGGGATGCCCCGGCGGCCAGGGCGGCTTCGATGGCTTCGCCGCTGCGGGGGTGCAAGGCGACCGCGGCGCGCTGCAGATGGTTGTCGTCGCCGTCTCCCGCGCCCATCTTGTCGAAGGTCGAGTAGACATTCGGCGTGCTCAGTTGCGCATGGTACGCTCCCACCAGCAATTGGCCGGCGAATCCGCGGTCTCGCAGCGTCTGAACGCACGATGAATCATCCTCCAGCGGGATGATCCGCTCGCCGAAACCGGTGCCATGCGCATATCCGCCCTCCAGGCAGAAGGGCATATCGGCGCCGAGCGTGGCGGCGATATCACGCAGCCGTTCAATCGGCCAGTGCAGTCCCCACAAGGTGTTCACGGCGAGCAATGTCGCCGCCGCGTCGGCGGATCCGCCGCCCAATCCGGCGCCGACGGGAATGTGCTTGTCCACATGCAGCGCCACGTCCGGCTCCCGCCCCGCGGCCCTGGCGATCGCGAACAACGCAAGCACCGCATGGTTGCGGCGCATGTCGCTGCCGCTCGATGCCAGATCACCCAGATGCTCGCCGCTCAGTTCGAGCGAGAACCCGCTGCCGGGGGTCTTGGCGGTCGCCGTCACCACGTCGTTGACGCCGATGGCGCAATATATCGTGTCCAGCGCGTGCCGTCCGCCCCATTCCTCATGGGCGGGCCCTACGTGCAACGTCAGATTGGTTTTCGCGGGAACCGTGACCTCCACCGAGTGCAGCGGCCCGGCCGGTGTCGTTTCCGCGGCTGCGACATGACGGCGGATGGGCCAATGCGCGGGGACGCTTGGCGAACGCCGCACCTGACCCGGTGTTGCTGACCGTACATTGTCCATTGCTGTGGCGCTCATGATGATGCCTGCCCCTGTTCATGCTGCGATTGCCTCAGCGCCGTCGCCAGAGCGGCGAATTCGTCGATGGTCAGCGTCTCGCCGCGGCGTGTCGGTCGATGCCCGCCGTGTGGAACACTTCATCGGGCACCATGCGCTTGAGTGCGGCATGCAGCGTTTTGCGACGCTGGCTGAAGGCCGCGTCGACCAACTGGAACGTCAGCTGGCGCAACTGGGGGTCGCGCGGGCCCGCATGCGACTGGACACGGGTGAACGCGGCCAGGGCCGAATCCACGTTCGGCGCTGGCCAGAATACGTGACGCCCGATGTTGCCCACGCGTTCCGCCGAGCCGTACCACGCCAGCTTCACGCTGGGCGCGCCGTAAATCTTCGAGCCGGGAGTGGCGGTCAGACGGTCCGCGACTTCTTTCTGCACCATCACCACGAAGGACGTCAGCATGTCGAAGCGTTCCAGCAGCGTCAGGATGATCGGCGTGGCCACATTGTACGGAAGGTTCGCCACCAGGGTGAACGGTTCGTCGCCGCTGAACTCGGGGAGGTCCGCCGACGTGAGGGCCAGCGCGTCCTTGTTGATGACCGTGAGGCGGTTCCTCGCATCCGGCATGTATGTGTCGATGGTATGCGGCAGCCGTTGCGCGACCGGCGGGTCGATCTCGACCGCGGTCATCGTGGCGCCAGTTTCCAGGATGGCCAGTGTCAGCGACCCCAATCCGGGGCCGACTTCCAGCACCCGCGTATCGGCGGTGACCGCGGCCTCGCGCACGATGCGGCGCACTGTTCCGGGATCGATGACGAAGTTCTGGCCGAATTTCTTGGTCGGGCTGATGCCGGCTTCGGCTGCTATGTGACGGATGTCGGCCGCGCCGAGCAGTCGCCCGGCGACTGCGGGTTTCTCGGCGGCTGCGGATGCTCCGGAAGGTGCAGGGGATGGATTCATGTCAGTCATAACGCTCGCTATCAGTACCAGCCGATTTGCTCGGAGCGTTCCCATGCCTTGGACGGGCTGCCATACCGTCGGGCGATATACGCCAGCCCCCAGTCGATCTGCACAGCGCCGTCGTCACGGTAATTTGCGCCGAACTCGGCCATTTTGCTCGCAGGCAGCGACTGCGGGATTCCGTAGGCGCCGGTCTTCGCGTTCTCGCGTACCACAGCCATCTGGATTCGCGGGTCCACAGCTTGTCGAGGCATGTCCAGTCGTAGCTGGTCCAGCCGCGCTGTGCGGCCGCGCCGGATGCGTAGGCTTTGGCCTGCGCGGCGGTCGGGTGCCATAGGCGTCCCTGCGAGCTGCTGCCGGAATTGCCGGAGTTGTCGTTGCCGCCGTTGTTGCCGGAGTTTCCCGAGTTTCCGGAGTTGCCGGAGTTTCCCGAGTTGCCGGAGTTGCCGGAGTTTCCCGAGTTGCCGGAGTTGCCGGAGTTGCCGGAGTTGCCGGAGTTTCCCGAGTTGCCGCTATTGCCTGAGTTCCCTGAGTTCCCGGAATTGCCGTTGTTGCCCGAATTCCCGTTGTTCTTGTCGTTGTTTTTGTCATTGTTCGACGTATCATCCGACTTGTTTGCGCCGGACGTGCTGCCGTTCGAGGAGTTGCCATCCGACTTGCCGGCGTTGTCGCTGCCTTTATCGGCTTGCCCCTTGCTGGTGTCGGAAGGTTCGGCGGCCTTCTCCGGGCCTACGGCGACGATGGTGTCGAGGGAGATTTTGGTGGTCGTCTCCGAAATCAGCGTTCGAGTCTCTGCGATGCCATCGACATACGTGACGTTATAGACCTGCTTCTTCTCGCCGTCTTCCCCCTGTTGGCGGACCACGGATGTTCCTGGCTCCAACGACTTATCAACAATCGTCTGCGAACCATGGGGAATGGCGACGGTCGTCGTCTCCTGCCCGTGGGTGACGCGCTGAACGCGCAGCACGGTCTTGTCTCCGTCCTTCTCGACACTGACGCGGTCTTCCTTGTTGAGGCTGATGCCTTTGGAATCGAGAATCGACGCGGCGGGGAGCTTGCCATTCGGCGCGACCGACGTTTTGCCGTCGGCGATGACCGTCACCGGGCCGGACTCGTTGATGACGAGGCCGCCGGTGAGCTGGCTGTAGATGTTGTCGATGTCCACGGTGACTTTCGCGGCCTCGTTCTCGTTCTGCTGGAAAAACCCGAGCAGCTGGGAGGCGCTGGTCGCCACGGTCCAGAACGGCACGCGCTGTCCGTCGATGCTGATGGTCGTCTGATATGCGCTGCGGACCGTGACCACGTCATGATTGCTGAGGATGTCGCCGCTGGTGGATTGCACCAGATCATGGGATTTGACGTCGACGCCCCGCTCTTCAAGCAGGCGCGTCACGCTCATGGCATACGTGGTGACGGTCTGGGTGTCGCCGTTGATGCTGAGTGCGATGGTCTTGCGTGCGGCGACGCCGAATGCGACCGTTGAGGCAAGAGCCACGGCGACGGCGCAGATCGCCACCCGAATGCGACGCAATCGAACAAAACGTCGTGGTGTCCACCGCCTGGCCATATGTCATCCTTCCATGAGCTACGGCTAGCATTGTAACCAATCACGATGATGCTTCGCTGGGCATCGCACGACCGTCACCCATACTCCCACATTTGGTACTTTTTTTGCCCTGCCCGAAGGGCTGTCGCGGAGCTACTGGGGTGGTCACATATATCAAGATAAAGAAGAAGGGGGGGCGGGAGAGAAGGGGATTGTCCCGCCCCCCTGTGGGCAGAGCTAATTGGGGGACGCTCTGCCTTCCAGAAGCCATAAGTTGGGGGAAGGCTTCTGGCACTTACACAAGGTAAGACTATATGTAAACACAGCTTACTACATGTCGACCGTGCATCGCACATGACACGCGGTATGCTGTGCCGCGAGCCTCCTGTCGGGATCGAACCGACGACCTGCCGCTTACAAGGCGGCCGCTCTGGCCATCTGAGCTAAGGAGGCGGACCCCATTCGCACAATGCGGACAGGTGTCATCGAACGATTGACCAGCTTACCAGTTTCACCGCGCTGGTCAATTCAGAATGTCGCAAACCCGTGTTGCGGTTCCTCCGGCCGGGGTCGAAGATCACAGCGCGACACGGGTCTACGTGGGTGTCATCGTTCATTTGCGGGGCATGACGGGTCATTCGTCATTCGCCGGTCGTCAGCGAGATCGGCTTGCCCGATTCGCCGATCGACGGCATCGTGCCCTTCTGGCCGACTTCGTCTTCCTTCAGGCCCAGCGACGCGATGATGCCGGTCTTGTTGTTCATGCCGGCGAGTGACAGCTGGTTGCGATCCCAGTAATTGCCGTTGATGGTGATGGTCGGCGTGCTCATGACACCCTTGTTCGAACCGGACACCTGCCACAGTTCGGGGCGCTTCGGGGTGTACAGGTTGATGGCATCCAGCCATTTCCTGTATTCGCCGTTGAACGCCTTGTCGGCCACGGACTGCGGTACGCCGGCGTCAATCGCCTGCTGCTTGAGCGCCTTGTTCTTGACCGACTTGTATTCGCTGGCCTCACCGGGCTGGAAGTCCTCGGCGTAGATGTTCGAGATGAACTTGAGCAGGTGATCGGGGTTGTCGTCATTGCTGGCGATGTACAGGATGGCACCGGTGGCGCGGCTGGAATATTCGTCGGTCGAGTATTCGTCCATGAACGACATCGGGTGGATTTCCAGGTTGATCTGGCCCGCGTCCACCAGCGAGATCAGCGTGGGATCGGTCTGGCGGTTGAACTCGCCGCAGCCGGGGCACAGCGGATCCATGTACACGGCGACGGTGGGGGCGCCGGACACCTTCTTGCCATAGCCTTCGCTGGAGATGAGGATGCCGCCCTTGTCGTCGGCCGCCGATGGCTTGGTCTCGACCTTTTGCAGCTGCTGGTATGCCTGCTCCTCGGTGGTGCTCTTCGCCACGTCGTTCTTGTGAATGGCTCCATAGATGGCGAAGCCGGCGATTGCCACCAGCACGACGATGATGGCGACGACCACTGCGCCGATGATGGTTTGCTGCTTGCGCTCCTTGGCCGCTTGCTCCGCCTTCTCCTGCGCCGCCTTCTCTTCGGCGGCGCGACGGCTTGCCCTGGTGTTGCGCTTCGCGTTCTGATTCTTTTGTGCCACAGTTATCCCTTTCCTGCCGGTTTGTTGCCCATAGTAGTAGAAGGGTTCGCTTTTCCGGCGGCGGGTTGCGCCGTTTGCCGCATGATGGAACGTGACAATGGCTACAAACCGGGCATTGCCGTCGCTCGGCATGCAGCTGGGATGGGGATGTTATGCGACGTTGGAGGCAGCGGCCACCAGTTGATGCCCTGTCCGAGACCGAGCAGCGTGCACGCTGAGAGTGTAATCACCGCCCATGCGATCCATACGGCGAATTCACGCCCGGAATGTTGGGCGGATATCGCGGGAGCGGTTTCGTTGTCGGACGATTCGGGGAGCATGCCTGCGCCGCTGGAGCCGCGGGCCGGTTGAGACCGAGCAGGGTGCCGGTGCCAAGTCGCAGCATGGTCGGTGCGGGCGCCAGCATACCGATGATCCAGCTGATCGCCGCGCAGATGGCCAGAGCCAGACCTGACGGGGACACGGGGGAGGCGGCGATGATGGGTACCACAATGGTGATGCCGCCTATGGCGAACCGCGTGTTTACGACCGGCAGACTGAAGATCAGCGTCGCGAGGGTGGATCCCAGCGCCAGCGTCGCGACGGCGAGCAGCCCGCGCCCTATTGCCGCAGGCAACCCCCTGAGGGCGTGCCATGCAGCGTGATGATGCGCATCGCGGTGTCGCCGGCGCTGTGTGTGCCGCCGCGTCTGTATTCGCGTTGCAGCTGGGCGTCTGTCGAATAGCTACCGTCAGCAGCAGCCAGCACAGCAGCGTGGCTGCGACCATTGCCGCCAACGGCATGCTCGCGGCCATTGCGGCTATGGGCGCTGCCCATGCGGCGAGCAGCGGCGTGCCTTGACGCAGATAGGTCTGGCGCTTGATGTCTGCCGGGTTCATGGCCATCGGCGGCATGGCCTGCGCTGTCGGCATGGCTTGCATGGACGGCTGGAATTGCGCTGCTGGCTGGAGCTGTGCGGGCTGGCCGGGTTGCATTGCGGTCGTCGGCGTTGCGGCTTCATCAGGGTCGGCGAAGATCTGCTGGGGGCTCAGCGGCGGCATGGTCATGGTGGGGATCTGCTGGCGCCCCGACCACACTGGATCATCCATCGCCAGGGTTGCCGCGGTGTCGGCGGATGATGACGGCTCGATTACGGCCGTTGCTCCGGTCATGTCCGCATCGTCCGTGGGTAGGGCCGTCGTCGGCTGCGGTTGCATGGGCATGGTTCGTCCGACGCTGACCGTGGAATCGAATGGCATGGTGGAGGCGGGCAGAACCGATGTCGGCTGTGGGCGCAACGATTCGGTCGCTTCGGTGCCGACCGGCATGGTCGGCGGCATAGGTGGGGTGAGGCGGGACATCGGCGCCGTCCGGTCGTTGCCGGGTGCCTGAGAAGACGCGATATTTCCCGGTAGCGGTGCTCCCCGGAGCGGTACGGTTCCGTCCGAGGTTCCGGCATCTGCTCCTGTCCCGATTGATGGTAGCCGTCGAAGACTGGCGGATGCAGCGTCAGCGGCTTGGCTGGCGTTTGGGAGCCTCGGAATCGGCGGAACCGTCGCATACGGTGAGGGCGCCGATTGTCCGATGATCCGCTGCAAAGCGGGCCGAACGCCGGGCATCGCGGTTTGCCTTGGCATTCCTGCTTGGTGACGGCTGCAGTCGGCTTTTCACCTGATCCGGCCGCTCATGCGGGCGCCATAACAGACGCGGGTTGCGCAGACCGGTATGGTCAAAAGGGCGCATCACATCCGTCTGACCGGATTGCGCGGCTTCATCGTCGTACTGCTGCCAGGCGCCGGGGTTGAACGCGTCCACGGTGATCGCCTGCAGCAGTTGCTCCGGAGTGCAGCGCTTGCTGCGATCCGGGTTCAGCGCCGCACGGAACGCCGTCATGGTGGTGGCGGGAAGACCTGTGAGGTTCGCGTTGCCGGACGCCTCGCGTTCCAGCACCGCCATCATCGGCTTGGTGCCGAAAACGGGCTCCCCGGTTGCCGCGAATGCCAGCACCGACGACACGGACCACCAGTCCGTGATCTCATCGGATTCGGTTCCCTCGATAATCTCCGGCGCGATGAACCCCGGCGTTCCCATCACCAGGCCGGTGCGCGTCACATGGCTTTCGCCTTCGCCCATGCGATGCCGAAATCCACCAGAACCGGGCCGGTCGCCGAAACCATCACATTGGTCGGCTTGATGTCTCGATGCACGATGCCCGCTGCATGAACCGCCCTAACTGCGTCCATCAGCTTGGATGCCAGTCGTTCCAGGTCATCGGCGACGTAGGGCCATTCGCGGCGACGTCGTCGCGCAGGTTTTTGCCCTCGATCAGCTCGGTGACGATGAACGCCAGCGAATCATCCAACTCCATGTCCACGATGCCGCACACGCCGGGATGATTGACTTCTTCAACGCCATCGCCTCTCGGCGCAACCGCTCACGTGCCGTGATCTGATCGCGCGCGGACGCCGTCGAACGGTCATCGGCGAGCGAATCGCGCAATATCTTCATCGCGTATTCCTCGCCACCGTCATCATGCACGCGCCAGACCGATCCCATGGCTCCGGATCCCAGCCGCGACATCAGCGTGTAGCCGCCGACCAACGCTCCGGGCTCCAAGTTCAACGCATCGCTCATACCCTCCTATCCTACTCACCGTCCTGTGCCCGTTCTCTCTACCCCTGATATTCCTCCTTCCCCTGCTGTCCCCTCCGATACTCCCTACCCCCTGATATCGTTTGCGTTCCTAAGTTCGCGCCGGAACGTCGACTGTGCGCACTTAGAAACGCAAATGGGCCGGTTTGCGTTCTTAAGTTCGCGCACTTGTCGTTTCGGCGCGCACTTAAGAACGCAAATGTGTCGTCATAGCCGTTGATGCCGCCGCGACGCGCCGAGTTATCCACAATCGCCTAGCCTTCGACCACATACCCCGGATTCGCTTGCGCAGCGGCGGTCCATATTGTCATCATCAACATATGAGACAGCACAAGCATCTAGACGATCTGATGAATCGGGCGGAAATGGACGGGCGATGTTGTTCCGCGTCCAGCCCGGCGGAACGACAGGCGATGCTGCGGCGAACTCGTTGCGGCGATGTCGTGCGGCCATTTCGCAGCGTGTACGCGCGTCGTGAATACTGGGATGGTCTGAATCCCATTGAGCAAGCGTCACATGTCATTCGCGAAATGGCGAGACGGCATCCCGAGCGCGTATTCGCCGGACTGAGCGCGGCGGTCATCTACGGGTTCGAGCACTCCTGGACGCTGCATGACGAGCCATACGTGTACATCGCGACTGACGGATTCACCAAGTCACGTCGGTCGTACCACCGGCTGCGGCGCATCTCGGTGCGTAGATCCGATATACGGGAGGACTGCCATGTGGTCCGTTTGTACCGGCCTCGCGGTGATGGAGCAGCACAGGACGGGTCGAATACCTGGAGTCAGGTGAGCAAGTTGGCTGACCGGATCGCCCACGAACGGGCATTGCGTGACGATGTATGTATCGGCGAGGTACGTGTGACCAGTCCGGCAAGAACCTTGGTGGACTGCGCGCTCTTGTATCCGTTCGAGCACGTGCTGTCGATGTTCGATTCCGCGTTGCGCCGGGGGCTCGTGACCCGCGAGGAGATCGTCGCCGTCTGTGATGGTCTGCGAGTGGATTGTGGGCCGGTATTTCGTCTGCTGCATTATGCGGATGCTCGCAGCGAGAACGGAGGGGAGTCGTTCTGCCGGGCTGTATCCATCGAAGAAGGGTTTGTTCCTCCGCAATTGCAGCATACGTTTTACAGCCGCGTGACCGGCAAGGAGGCGGGCCGGGTCGATTTCATCTGGCATACGGAAGATGGCCGCATCATCGTGCTGGAGTTTGACGGTATGCAGAAATACATCGATCCAGAGATGACGTCGAACCGGGATGTTCGGCAGGTGGTCCGTGACGAAAGGCAGCGCGAACAGGATCTGAAAGAGGCCGGAGTGAGCGTTGTGATACGGACGAATTACAACGAAGTGGTCCAGCGCGCGCCGTTCATCATGAAGCTGATGCAGGCCGGTGTGCCGCGTGCTGGGGCGCACCCAATATTCGAGCATGCCGATTGAGCCGGAAACGCCGTTGCGTTCCTAAGTTCGCGCCGGAACGACAAGTGCGCGAACATACGGACGCAAATGGCCCTGTTTGCGTACTTATGTGCGCACGGTCGTCGTTTCGGCGCGCACTTAGGAACGCAAAAAGAGGAGAGGACTTGGGGAGGGGAGAGGCGGGAGATGGATGGGAGGAGGGGGACTGAGATGAGGTCGGAGTAAGGATAATGCCGGCTGCGGGATGCCGGTTGAAGGCCCGTCGATGTTACGTCCGCGTTTCAGACGCGCGTGTTGACGTGTTCCAGCGGACGTGTATAGTAGTACGTGGCTCAACGAAGAGAGTCTTCAATGAACCGAAGGAAAAAAGAACGCTGCGGTTTGATGTTGCCAGTGTAGGGACTGATGATCAAGGCACAGTAATCCCTTTACAACGGATCGTGAGGCACGTACCTGCCTCTGAAAGGATGAATATCATGGCAGAAGTCGTATTCGACCACGTCACTCGTATCTACCCGGGCAACGATAAGCCTCTGTGATGATTTGAACCTTGACATTAAGGACGGCGAGTTCCTGGTGCTCGTTGGCCCGTCTGGCTGCGGTAAGTCCACGACTCTGCGCATGCTGGCCGGCCTGGAAGAGGTCAACAAGGGCCGCATCCTCATCGGTGGCAATGATGTCACCACGATGCAGCCGAAGGACCGCGACATCGCAATGGTCTTCCAGAACTACGCTCTGTACCCGCACATGACCGTCGCCGACAACATGGGCTTCGCCCTGAAGATCGCCGGCACCCCGAAGGAAGAGATTCGCAAGCGCGTCGAGAAGGCCGCTGAGATCCTGGATCTGACCGAGTACCTCGACCGCAAGCCGAAGGCTCTGTCCGGTGGTCAGCGTCAGCGCGTGGCCATGGGCCGTGCAATCGTTCGTGAGCCGAAGGTCTTCCTCATGGATGAGCCGCTGTCGAACCTCGACGCCAAGCTCCGTGTGCAGACCCGTACGCAGATCGCTGCCCTGCAGCGTCAGCTCGGCGTCACCACCCTGTACGTGACCCACGATCAGACCGAGGCTCTGACGATGGGCGACCGCATCGCCGTCATCAAGCTCGGCGTCCTGCAGCAGGTCGGCGCTCCGACCGAGCTGTACGATCGCCCGGCCAACGTCTTCGTCGCCGGCTTCATCGGCTCCCCTTCGATGAACATCAACACTCACCCGGTCGTCAACGGCAAGGCGAAGATCGGTGAGGACACCGTCGACCTGCCCGCCGAGGCCGTCAACAAGCTGACCGCTGAGGATGGCGGCAAGATTGTCGTCGGCTTCCGTCCCGAGGATGCCACCCTGGCCACCCCGGACGATCCGAACGCCTTCTCGCTGAAGGTTCAGAACATCGAGGATCTGGGCTCCGACGGCTACATCTACGGCACCATCATCACCGATGGCTCCGCTGCCGAGCGTCCACGATGATGTCCGACCAGAACAAGCTCACCACGATTCGTGTGAACCCGCGTGCGCTGCCGAAGATCGGCCAGACCGTCAAGATCAAGATCGACCCCTCCAAGATGCACCTGTTCGCTCCGTCGACCGAGTTGCGTCTGAACTAGTAGAGGAACTAGCAGATACTTGGTATGACTTCGGTCATGCCAACCATTAAACGAGGCGATTCTCTTCCTCTCTTATGGCCTCGTTGGAAAAGCCCCGCGTAGTTGCGGGGCTTTTCTTTTTGCCCAGAAAGACATACGCTAACCGGCCCCCGCAAATGAACTTTTTGTTCTTTTGTCCCCGTTGTCTATTTAGAAGTGCAACATCCTTGTTTGTCTTGCAAGTTTAGCAGCTCGTCGGCGAATGCCTCGGCGGGCGTGCGGTGGCCGAGCACGCGCATGGGCCGGTTGTCGGTCTCGTCGACGATCTCCTGGAGCCTCTTGCCATACCGGGTTCGATGATCGTGCGTTTGGGCAGGCAACGGCGGATGATGCCGCTGACCGGCGGCGGCGACCAGCCTCTACCCGGCCATGGGCCGGCTGGTGAACGAGGTGTGGGCTGCCAAAGATGATACTGTGGAGCCTGCCATTGCACTGGAAGGCGAGCACAAGGTGGCAGAGGACGGATTCACCGAGTTCTATCCGACCGAAGCTTCCATC
>ENA-OUNI01000045-OUNI01000045.1-human-gut-metagenome-genome-assembly--contig:-NODE-45-length-41657-cov-3.442114_pt1 | contig 41657 bp, 43 predicted proteins | sample MGYA00242499_ERZ504580 | MGnify/ENA primary metagenome ERZ504580 (study PRJEB26092, sample SAMD00036315) | human gut metagenome | host: Homo sapiens | study: EMG produced TPA metagenomics assembly of... | reverse complement strand
TTCTGTGTTTCATTGGATGATCCACTCGCTGACACAAATAAGATTATAAAGGATTCTGCCGAAAAAGCAACCTTTCACTGTTTCTTTACTTTTGTTAAAACAGCGAAAACAGGTCTTATAATTCTATTAAATTTCACAATTTTTTCGTATATTTCCGTTTGTTTCGATGACGGCTCCAATGGCAGCCGAACCTACTTCCGTTTCTTATCTTTCTTTTTCAAAAGCTTCTCCAGCTCCTGCATGGATTTCTGGATTTTATAAAGACAGCCGCTGCCGGCATATTTATTCTGATAGCAGAAATCCTGGAGTTTCTGCTGAAGGAAACATGATTTTCTGATCAAACTTCTTCTCCGCTTTCCGGCGTACCGGACACGGGCACCGGAAAAGTTCTTTTTCTTCTATATTATACAGGGAATGTCAACATTGACCAGAAAATAGCTTGTTTTAGCCATTGTTTTCCCATTTTCTTTCCGCTATAATACAGCAAAAACTACTATTTATACTTTGGGGGAATTTTTATGAAAACACGAATGAATTTTAAGGATGAATTTTACCAGAAACTAAAACTCCTCGTCCTTCCGATTGCGATCCAGAATTTTATGCTGGCTCTCGTCAGCGCAACGGATGCGATCATGCTGGGCTGGATTGATCAGACTTCGTTGTCTGCTGTTTCACTGGCCGGACAGGTGCAGTTTGTTTTGAGCCTTTTTATCTCAGGCATCGCGGCGGGCGCCGGTATTATGGCAGCGCAGTACTGGGGGAAACAGGATGCCGCTTCGATCGAAAAAGTGATTCCGATCGCACTTCGCACCAACCTGCTGTTCTCCGGCCTGTTTACCATCCTTGCCGGTTTCTGTCCCGAAATGCTGATGCGCATCTTTACAAATGATGCGGCCCTGGTTGCAAGCGGAAGCCAGTATTTACGCGCTGTTGCACTCTCCTACGTACTCTGCGGTATTTCGCAGGTCTATCTGATCCTGCTGAAAAACACCGGTCATGCAGCAGTCAGCTCCCGCATCAGTTCCACTGCGGTTGTACTGAACATCATTTTAAATGCCATCCTCATCTACGGTCTTTGCGGTGCTCCGGCACTTGGGATCCGCGGAGCAGCTTATGCAACGGTAGCTGCCCGCGTTGTGGAACTGATCTGGGCTTATCTCGAGACAAAGAAACCGGAGCGTGTACGGATTCTCTGGAACCGCCTCTTCTCTTCCGCAGGGAAAATACTTTCAGAAGACTTCTGGCGCTACACGCTTCCCGTGCTTGCGGCCTCCCTCGTCTGGGGAATTGCTACGTTCTGTACTCCGTTATCATGGGCCACATGGGAAGCGATGCTGTTGCAGCAAACTCGATTACCTCGATTGCAAAGAGCCTCCTCTCCTGCCTGATCCGCGGTGTGAGCGGCGGTGCCGGTGTTCTGATCGGAAACCTGCTCGGTGCAGATGAACTCGAGAAAGCACGCGAATACGGCGGCCGCCTGACGCATCTTGCAATTGCCATCGGCGTTGTGACCGGCGGTCTTCTCATGCTGATCTCCCCGGCCATCGTCCATTTTGCTCCGCTGACCGATACCGCAGCAGATTACCTACAGTACATGCTTCTCTTCTGCGGTCTGAACTTGATGGCACAGTCGGTCAACACCACCGTTCTCGACGCATCTTCTGTGCCGGCGGCGATGCGAAATTCGATATGCAGGGAAATATCGGCGCGATGTGGTGCTTTTCCGTACCGCTTGGTTTCCTCGCCGCGTTCTGGCTGAAGCTGCCGGTCATGGTTGTCTACTGTATCGTAAACCTCGATGAGATCGTGAAACTGCCTGCGGTTTATCTTCATTATAAAAAATACGTCTGGGTACGCAACATCACCCGCGATATCGAAGAATAATTGCCGAACTATAAAATCCCCTGCGGAAAATCCAAACCGAATGGATTTCCCGCAGGGGATTTCGTTCTTTTATCGTATTACAAATATCGCAATGATTTTACATCGATTTTCTCTCTGCAATTTCCGCCATCTTTGCTTCATTCAGACGTGTGTCGCCATGGACACGGCTGTAGGAAAGATAGCCGTTCATACGGTCGATCTTTGTCAGGTTCTTGGAACCGCAGACCGGGCAGACATCCATGTCGAGTTCCTGGTGGCCGCAGTCATCGCAGTAAGCCAGGGACAGGTTGACGCCCTCGTAGTAGCCAAGCTCCATCGCACGCTCGATCAGTGTCTTGATCGCGCCTTTGTTGTAGCCGACCGGATAGCGCACGTACTGGATTTTTCCACCGTTGCAGAGCTCCCAGAAACGTCCCTCGAGATCCTGTTTCTGGATCGGGGTAATGTCCTCGGTTACGTGGCAGTGGAAACTGTTGCTCACATACGGGCGTCCGAAACGTTGCGGACGATGCCGTACTGTTTGCGGAACTGCTCTATCTGCAGGCCGCACAGGGATTCTGCCGGTGTGCCGTAGATCGCATAGAGGATGCCGTCCTCTTTCTTAAACTCGGCAACCTTGTCGTTGATATATTTCAGCGTGTCAAGTGCGAACTGTCCGTCCTCAACAAGAGATTTTCCGTTGTACAGCTCCTGCAGCTCGTTCAGCGCCGTGATACCGAACGATGCGGTCATCGGCTTTAACAGCGGGCGGATCTTGTCGGACGGTTTTAAGTGGCCGCCGTAGAAACCTCCCTCACAGTAAGCCAGCGGGTTCGTGGATGCACGCATCTCGCCGAGGTAATCGTAGGTCCGTTTGTGCAGATCGCGGATCATCTCGAGGTAGAAGTCGAGCACTTCGTGGAAATCGCGGTTCTCGGAACGGGATTTTGCCAGGATCATCGGAAGATGAAGGGAAACGGCTCCGATGTTGAAACGTCCGACAAAGACCGGTTTGTCGTTCTCATCTGCCGGCTCCATGCCTCCGCGCTCGTACCACGGGCTAAGGAAAGCACGGCATCACCATCGCTGATGACTCTCTTGTATTTCTTGTACATCTCGGCGATGTAGCCCTCGCCGCTCATCGACAGCCAGTCCGGATACATGGTTTTAGAGGAACAGTCAAGTCCTGCCTCAAAGACATCTTCTGCGATGCCGCCCTCTCCGTGAATTGCCTTGTCATATAAGAAGACGATTTTCGGGAAGAGCACCGGCTTTTTGTGGCCTTTCCTGCCCTGTCCGTTTTTGTGGACCTCGAGAAGGGAGATGGAAATCATCTTCTCGAACATGCTCGTTCCAAGGCCGAGGGTCACGGTAACGAACGGATAATCACCGCGGGAAGATCCAACAGTGTTCAGTTTATACTCAATTCCCTGCCATCCCTGATCGCACTCTCTTCTTACTTTGTCGATCGCATACTCGATGGCTTTCTCCTGTGCACCCTCCCAGGATGCGTCGGTATATTTCAGGAACTCTTTTACGTAGTAATCGTAGCTCTTCTGTGCGTACGGAGCAAGGATCTTGTCCACCTCCGGCACGGTAAAGCCGCCGTACTGCTGTGCAGCGGTGCTGAGGACGATATCGCCCATGACATCAAATGCGGTGTCGAGTGTCTTCGGCTCGTTGTACCAGACATTTCCCATCTCGAAACCGCCTTTTAAAACGTTTCCGACATCGAACAGACAGCAGTTCATGGTATCGAGACGTGCGGACTGGTCGTGGATGTAGATGTAACCGTCCTTACAGGCCTGCAGCTCGTTGCGGTTCATGAAGAACTTGCGGTACAGCTCTTTGTTCAGCTCGTTGAAAATCAGGCTTCGCTTCGTTGCAACGAGGGCGCTGTCGGTGTTGGCATTGCTCTTGTCGCCGATGTAGCGGATGGACTGGCTCTTCGTGTAGACCTCGTCCATCATATGGATAAAATCAGTTTTGTAATTGCGGTAATCGCGGTAGCTTTTTGCCACAGCCGGGTTTACTTTTTCGAGTGCTCCCTCCACGATATTGTGCATATCGCTGATCGGAATTTCGGTCTTTCCAAGGGAATATACGTGCTCGGTTGCGAACTTACAGATAAAGTCAATCTCCTGCTGTGAGAAGGTATACAGGATTCTCTGTGCGGATTTATTTACGGCACGGACGATCTTCTGCGCGTCGAATTCTTCTTTGGTGCCGTCCTTTTTGATAATATAAACCATTGTGGTGTCCTCCAATTCAAACACTATATCTTGTGTGTCCCCCACCCTTTTCTTGTAGCGGGCACCACATATTGTAGCATGTTTCTTTTGAAAAGAAAAGGCATTTCCTGTAAGTTTTTATTTTCAGAATATTGCATACTGCTCTTTCGTGCAGACAGAAATCTGCATTTTTCAAATTCGTTCTGCAAGCGTTCCTTCAAAAACGGTCTCGGCCGGGCCGGTCAGAAGGACCTTATTTTTCGTCCGGTCCCATGTAACGAAAAGCCTGCCGCCGCGCAGTTCTACGGCAGTTTCTCCCTCCGAAACACAGCCGGAAAGCATCGCCGCGACGGCTGCCGCACACGCTCCCGTTCCGCAGGACAGCGTTTCACCGCTCCCACGTTCCCAGACTCTCATTTTTATTGTGTGTTGATCTAAAGTCTGGATAAACTCTGTATTGATACGGTCCGGGAAGCAGGAAAGGTGTTCAAAAGCGGAACCGGTCTTTGCAATGGATATTTTTTCCACATCTTCCACCGGAATCACCGCATGCGGATTTCCCATCGAAAGGCAGGTCATCGTATAATTTTCCCCGCACACGGTAATTTTATGCTCCAGCACATATTCCCCCAGAGAAACAACGGGGATCTGTGCGGCGCGGAATTCCGGCGTTCCCATCTCCACTGTCACCTGACAGATCTCATTTGGATTCTCCCCCGTCTGCAGATGAATCACACGGTTTCCGCTGCCGGTTTCGATAGTCAGCGTCGTTTTTCTCGTCAGCCCATGCTCGTACACGTATTTTCCCACACAGCGGATGCCGTTGCCGCACATCGCGCCCTTCGAGCCGTCGGCGTTGTACATTTCCATCGAAAAATCTGCTGTTTTGGATGCCCCGATCAGAATCAGCCCGTCCGCGCCGATGCCGAAATGGCGGTCACTTACCGCTTTTGCCAGCCGCCCCGGACTCTCCACCCGCTCCTCCATGGCATTTACATAGATATAATCATTTCCGCAGCCCTGCATTTTTGTAAAACGCATACACAGCCTCCTCCCAGACTTCTGCCCTTTCCAGTTCCTTACTAAATATGTATTCCGTACCGCGCTTTTGAAAAACCATTTTTCTCAAATCCGCTTCAGACATTGGAAAACGAAGCGGAATGTGATAGAATAGGGGGAACTGATATCGTTACTTACATGAAGTAACTCTCAAATATTTTTAACCATTTATTATGAGGAGGTTTTGATGAAAAAATACCGTTGGGTTTTAACAGCAGTATTTGCCGCTTTCCTCGCGGGAACGAGCGGCTGCGGAAAGAAAACAGAAACGATTCCGATCACAACCATCAGTCAGAGTACCGACGATGACGACCCCGAAGACAATCTGGCGGCCTCCGGCGATTCCGATGAGATTCCGGAATACGATGTGGATCTCTCGAAGAACCTGAACAGTTTTCAGCTTGCCATCTGGGGCGATACATACGAAATTCCGGAATCCTACGCGGATTTTACAGCGCTTGGCTGGGTCTACAGCGGCGACGACACGAAGGAAATCCAGCCGGAATCCTTCTCAGAGGGCGAAAGTTTTGAAAAGGACGGAAACCAGATTACCGTCGATATTGCCAATCCGGATACCACGCAAAGCCAGTGGCGGAATGCCTGATCGGAGGCATTCACATCGACACCTCGACCGCTGAGGGCCAGAATATCTATGTCGGCCTGCCGAACGGCGTCACTCTGCAGCAGTCGCTGATGGAGGATGCGGAAAGCATCTACGGTGCGCCAAAGGACCGTTATGAGACCGATACCTCTGTGCAGTTCACGTATGAGTACGGGCTGTACCAGACGATCACGCTCGGCTTCGATAACGAAACGGGAATTCTGTATTCCTCGATATGCAGAACTTTACGACCACGGCTGATGCAGAAGCGCTCGATGGTGTCAGCGATGCCACAACACCGGAAGTGGAGGCCTACCAGGCACCGGAAGCCGACAGCAGTGAAATCAACGACTGGACCGTCCGCTTTGACGATGTACTCTATCATCTTCCCGTTCCGGTCAGTGAACTTCTGGACCACGACTGGACCGTCAATACGAAAGAGTCCGATACGGCCGTTTTAAACGGAAAATACGGCTACGTCACGCTGGAAAAGGGCGGTCAGAAGCTTTACTGCACCGTACATAATTACGGCGCGGAGGCGACGACAGTGCGCAACTGTTTTGTTACTTCGCTGTACGGCGATCTCGATACGACAAAGATTCCGATTTCAATCACAAACGGCATCACGCTCGGCACTTCCGAGAGCGATTTTCTGGCGAAGGCAGGGGATGCCAAATCAGAAAAAACGGAAAAAGAGGATAGTAACCTGACACTCTACACATTCTATAGTGATGACGAAAAGCTGGACTACACTGAAGTCGGCATCGACAACGATCTGAAGCTGGTACGCAGCATCAAGGTGGTTCACAACCAGCCGGAAGCGCCGGAAGAAGAAGCCAAAAAAACTTCCGCTGAAGATTCATCTTCCGTTTCCGACAGTCAGGAACCGTCCGAAACACCGGCTTCGTAACGATACTTTCAGAAAAATGGCTGCATGGCAGCTTACTACAGACGAAAACGAGGATTTTTATGGAAAACTTATACGACGTTATCATCATCGGCTCCGGCCCGGCGGGTCTTTCTGCCGCGATTTATGCGAAACGCGCAAAGCTCTCCTCTCTTACGATTGAGGCAAACTTTGCAAGCGGCGGCCAGGTGCTGAATACCTATGAAGTAGACAACTATCCCGGCCTTCCGGGCATCAGCGGCATGGATCTCGGAAGCACGCTGCGCGCACACGCTGAAAAATGGGCGCGGAATTCCCGTGAGCGTGTGAAGGAGCTTGTTCTTGACGAAGAGATCAAGATTGTCCGCACGAGAAAAAATGAGTATCATGCCAAAACGGTCATTCTTGCAACCGGTGCGGAGCACCGCGCGTTAAATGTACCTGGTGAAAAGGAGCTCTCCGGCATGGGCGTCTCTTACTGTGCAACGTGTGACGGCGCATTTTTCAAAGACAAAACCGTTGCCGTTATCGGCGGCGGCGATGTCGCCGTGGAGGATGCGATTTTCCTTGCCAGAACGTGCAAAAAGGTTTACGTGATCCACCGCCGCGATGAACTGCGGGCAGCCGGTGTTCTCCAGGATGCACTGCTGGCACTGCCGAATGTGGAAATGGTGTGGGATACGGTTGTGGATTCCATCGAGGGAAACGAGATGGTGTCCGGCGTGAAGGTAACGAACAAAAAGGCAGGGGAAGCCGGTGTGATCACGGTAGACGGCGTGTTTATTGCCGTCGGCATCGTTCCGGTCTCCGCACTGATCGCAGGCATCGTAGAAACCGATGAGGCTGGCTACATCAAAGCCGGCGAAGACGGTGTGACGAGCGTGCCGGGCGTGTTCGCCGCAGGCGATGTCCGCACGAAGCAGCTCCGTCAGATCATCACTGCAGCCGCCGACGGCGCGAACTGTGTGACTTCGGTAGAGAAATATCTGATCAGCCACTGATGGCTTCTTTCGAATAGAATACGGCAAAAGCAGGCATTCTTCGTATTGTACGGAGAACTGCCTGCTTTTTTCTGTTTTTCCGTAGTTTCTGAAATCTGAAAAACCTTTCATGTCAGTCGTGTAAAACTTTAAAACCTCTTTTTGTCGAAATTGCACAAAGAAACCGGTTTTTTCCCACACGGGCCAATTTTATAAACATCCCGTCCACAAGTTATCCACATAGTTAACCACCGAAAACATGCCTAAAAACAAGTTATACACCGAGTTATCCACATTATCCACGAAAAACGGTGTGGAAAGCATGTGTTTAAATTTTGCGAAATCAGAACGCGTGTTTTGGTCATAACAGAGAAAACCGTTATTTCGCCAAAAGATTTTACAAAGCACTTGACTTTTTAAGTGTCAATCTCTGTTGGTTTTTGACTTAAATTGTGTGAATTTTTCGTACAATTTAATATTACATTTTTCGTGTTCTTTTGCTGTTTTTACAATGGCTGCAAAAAGAAAATCTCCTGTTCGGAAAACGATTGTTTCGTTCCCAGACAGGAGATTTTGATTGGATTTTTCTTTGTTTTACTCTGCCAGCTTTCCAAGCCGCTTTGCTTCTGCCCTCAGCTCTTCGATCCGGCGGTTGCACATGCCCACCGGGACGCCGGTGTCGATGACACGTTCACAGCTCTTCATCAGCTCGCAGGCGCGGGCAAATGCCTCGTCGCCGATCTCCTGAAACGGTGCTTCGGTTACCGTCTCCATCGCCAGAATGCGGGCGAGCTGGTAATCGATATCGTTCGTATACAGGACGCCTGCCGCAAACGGGACATTTTCCTTCTGCAGTTTCCGGAACACCGGGATTCCCGTTCCGCCGCCTGCGAGGACAAAGACGCGCGGTGTTCCCTCCGGCCGCGGCAGCTCGATGCTTCCGAAGCACGGGTCAAACGAACCATTGTCAATCTCGTACAGTTCGCGGATGATATCCTCGCGGAAAATTGTCTCCGGTGCGCCGAAATGGGAAATAGCATCGCCCTTGACGCAGATGATCTTATCTGAAATTTTCTGTGCCAGATCGATCTCATGCAGCGACATGATGACGGTGATGCCCTTCTCCTTTGCCATGCGGCGCAGAATCGCGAGCAGTTCCAGCTTGTGGCGGATATCGAGGAAAGAAGTTGGCTCGTCGAGGATGATGACCTCCGGCTCCTGACAGATCGCACGCGCAAGAAGCACTCTCTGGCGCTGGCCGTCGCTGATGGCGTTGAAATCGCGGCCGCCGAGCTCTTCGGCATGAACGGCGCGCATCGCCTTCTCGACCTTCTCCTCATCCTCGCGGGTCAGCATGCCGAGCCGTCCGGTGTACGGATAGCGGCCCGTTGCCACGATATCGTGGCAGGTCATCAGCTCCGGCTTCATGCGCTCCGTCAGCACAACGGCCATCTTCGTGGACAACTCGCGGAACGAAAGCTCATGCAGGTTTTTCCCATCAAACTCCACATTTCCGCCGACCAGCTTTAACTGGCGGGTGATGCTTTTCAGAATCGTTGATTTACCGGAACCGTTCGGTCCGATCAGCGTAACGATCTCGCCTTTTTCGATGCTGATGCAGATATCTTTGATCAGCGGCTTCTTATCATAGCCGACCGTCAGGTGGTCCAGATGAAAATAATATTCATTCATATTCTCTTACCCCCTTTTCCGGCGCAGCATCATGAAAATGACGACCGGCGCACCAAAGATCGATGTGACCGTACTGATGGACAGCTCCAGCGGTGCAAACGCCATACGCGCGATCAGGTCGCACATCATACAGAAGACGGCTCCGCCGAGGAACGTTCCCGGGATTACAACGAGCGGACGCGATGTGCCGAGGCTCTGTTTGACGAGGAACGGGACGGCAATGCCGACAAACGAAATCGGACCGGCAAATGCGGTGACGCATGCGGAGAGAATACTCGAAAGCAGAATCAGCGCGATGCGGAATACTTTGATGTTGACACCCATGCTCTGCGCATACGCCTCACCGAGCTGATATGCACCGATCGGTTTTGCCATCAGGAACGTGATGACAAAGGTGATGCCGATCACAGCCGCAGAGATCGCTACGTTGCTCCAGCTCATGCCGGAGAAGCTTCCCTGTGACCAGCCGTGGAGGTTGACGATATCGGAATCCTCCGCGAAGGTGACAACAAAATCCGTGACCGCCGAGCAGATGTAACCGATCATAATACCGCCGACGAGAAGTCCTGCCATATTTTTGATCCGCCGGGACATCAGCAGAATGAAGCTGACGGAGAGAAGGGATCCTAAGAATGCTGCAACAATCATCGTGTAAGATGTGATATTGCGCGCCCGCTCCAGATAAAAGATCATGGTCAGCGCCACGACCATTTTGGCTCCCGAGGAAATTCCAAGAACAAACGGACCGGCAATCGGGTTTTCAAAGAAAGTCTGTAAAAGGAAGCCCGACAGGGACAGAGCACCGCCCAGGATTGCCGCCATCAGAATACGCGGAAGGCGGATTTTCCAGATAATATTGTACGCTTTCCCCTCTCCGGTCCGCCGCAGCAGAATCCGGAAAATTTCCGGAATCGAAATATTTACGTTTCCGGAATTGATATTCAGCACGGTGATGGCGGCGAACGCCAGAATCAGCACCAGGAACACAGCGGCATACCGCGAACGGCGCCGGAAGTTTTCCATATGGAAACTGTTCTCTTTTCCTGTCATATTTTTTTTCTCTGACATACGTTCCTCCATCAGGATAATTTTCTTAAGAATACCATCTGATCCGGATCGCCGCCCGTTACCAGAAGGTTAATGTCGTTGGTAAACTGTGCAATTTTATCGGTTGCCTGATACATGGATTTCTCGGTTGTCCAGACGTTGCCCTCTTTGACTGCTTTGTAATCGGCAAACATGGAATCCTTTGCCAGCAGGTCGTCCAGGGTTTTGACGGTGGAATCGATGCTTGCGTTGTAGATCAGGTAGTCCGCATCTTCGGCCGTATCGTAGAACTGCTCCATCGTGATCGGCACGGATGTTTTTCCGCTGTCGTCCTGGAGATCACGGAAGGCGTTGCGCGCACCGCCAAGCTCGATCATGTTGGAAATATAGTCCTCCGGGTTCCGCACAACGGCAGCTCCGCTCGTATTAATATAGAAGAAAGCGACCGTTTTTTCGGTATTCTGGAAATCCTTCAGATTTTCCACAACACTTGCCTGATTTGCAAAGAAGTCGGCTGCCTCCTCCTCTTTGTCCAGCATGGCACCGTAGAGTTTGATCCATTCGGTTCTGCCAAGAGGCTGGGATTCGTAGCTGGAACGGTCGATGAAGACCGGAATATCGAGCATCTCGATCATCTCCTGTACCTTCGGGGAATGGAGGATCATCGTGGATTCAATGGCCAGATCACAGTTCTCACTGACCAGAAGTTCGTAATCCGGCTCACTGTATTTTCCGGCGAAGATCATCGTTCCGGCATTCATCGCGTCAACGGCATCCTGTACGTACCAGTTGTCTGCGGTTTCACCGGAGAGACGAATCGTATCGAGGGAGTCGATGGCATCGAACAGCGCCATCGGAGAGGTTGCTGCCATGTAGATGCGTTCCAGCGGCTGATGGATTACAATTACGTCGGAATCGAGGTCATCCGGCGCCTCTTTTCCGTCCGGGACGAGCAGATACTGCGCGCCGTCTTTGACATCGATCAGTTTATAGCCGTCTGTGCAGTAGTATACGTTAAAGCACTCGGCGTAATTCAGGACCATCTGGCTCTCTATGGTGATTCCGGTGATGTCCGGTGCGTCGCTGACATCGTCTGTCGTTGCGAAACCATCCACGGATGCGGTATCACTCCCGGAGGTGCTGCTCGCAGCAGTGGCTTCGGAGGTGCTTTCACTTTCAGCCGTACTTTCCGAGACGGATGTGCTCTCCGTCTGGCTTTCGGAAACGTCTGCTGCGGATGCTGTGGATGTGCTGCTCTCAGAAACTGCCGAAGTGCCCGACGCGGACGATGTGCTGCTTCCCGTTGATGCGGTGCTGCCGCAGGCCGTCAGTGACATCGCTGCTGCAAGAAAAAGTGCGGCCCATTTTTTCAGCTTTCTTTCGTTTTTTCCTGTCATTTGATATTCCTTTCTTAAAGAAAAAGCCGCTGCCATACGGCAGCAGCCCTTTCTCATTTTTGCTGCAAATTATTGTACTTATTTATTCTCTTCTGCCTTTACCATCTGCTGGAACAGCTCGTTTGCCTGATCCTCGCATCCGAAGATCACGCCGTAGACTTTCAGCCACTCTGCTTTCGCAAGATCGGTCTTCTCGTCTGCGGAACGGTCAACCAGCATCGGAATGGTCAGGGTTGCCAGACGCTCTGCGGTGTCGGACAGACGCTCATTTTCCTCTTTCAGAAGTTCTTCCTGAGTCTTGTCTTCGTCTGCTTTCTCATCCGTTGTCTTATCGTCTTTATCGTCCTTCTGATCCTCAGCTTTGGTATCTGCGGTCTCGTCGGCTGCGTCAGTATCTTCCTCATCTTTTGCATTTCCCGGAAGGAACTCAGACGGAAGAATTGCAAAGTCGATTTCGTCTTTTACCAGAGCTTTGTAGTCCAGATCATCGAATGCTCCGTCGAAGGAGATTTTTTTGTCTTCCATTGCTTTTGCAATGTTTTCGATCTGGCAGTCTTTCTGCTCCATGCCGACTGCTTTGATGCTCTCTGCTGCGTCTAACTGCTCGTCGAGAAGTTTCAGGGCATCCTCAGATGCTACGTATGTTTTCTCAACCGGAAGCTGGATCACAATCATATCTTTGTCCAGTCCTGCCGGAATCTCAACATCTTTCGGAACAATCAGATATTTGACAACATTGCCTTCGTACAGCTCTTTTGTCTTTTCGGTCAGATCTTTCGCTTTCTCAGTGCTGGTCTTTTTGGAATCGGATGCTGCTGCCGCTTCTTCCTCGTCGGTTGCTGCTGCGGTATCCTCTGCTGCTGCGGTATCGGTATCTTCTGCTTTCTTGTCGTCCTCGGTCTGTTTCTCCGGATCACGCTCGGTATCTTTTGTCATATCGATCTCCAGCAGGGTGATGCCTTCGTCGTAATGATACATCTTGAAGTACTCTGCGTAAGCAAGTTTTGTCTCTGCTTTGTATTCCAGTCCCATAATCTCTGGAGCGGTGGTATCCAGCTTGGAGTTATCGGTGCTGATCGTGGAGGTTGTTCCGTCTGCTTTTACAAATCCTGTGCTGAAAGAAGTGCTGCCGCCCTTCTTTGCTGCTGCCAGGGAGATGAAGATGTTGTAGGAAATCTCATGGGCAACGGACATTCTGGTGGTCATACCGATGATGGTATTGTTCTTGTTCAGCTCAACCGGAATGGTGAAGATGCTGCTTCCGCCGCTGACATTTGCCATGTATTTATTTCCGTTTGCTTTTACATATCCGTAGTACGGACTGCTGAATGCGATCGTTGCATAAGCCTGTCCGTTCGTTACAGTAATCTTGCTGCAGGAGATGGTTACCTTTCCGGATCCGCCGGAGAAGGAGAATCCGTCTGGTGTGTAAACGCCGTCTGCCAGTGTGGTTGCACTGTCTACTTTGGATGTGCCGCCGCTTAAGTCAGACTCATATTTGGATTCCTGCTCCGGTTTGGTATCGGCCGGTTTCTGGGTCGGTGCCGGAGCCGGGGTGCTGGTCGGTTTTACAACCGGTGTCTCGGATGGAGATACGGTTGGGGTCTTGGTCGGAACGATGGTTGGTTTCGGATCGTTGGAATCATCCGACGGCAGATCTCCGGTCTTTTTCAGGCTGGAGGATGCGATCGTGATGGTTCTGTCAAACCATTTGCCGCTCTTTACTGCGTGAGCTGCCACTGCCAGGCCCTGATCCAGTGCTTCTACCGGAATTTCAAACTGCAGTCCTGTTTTGGTCTCGCCGTTTAAGGTGTACTCACCTTCTCCTTTGGATGCAATCCATGCACTCTTATCTGCTGCTGCATCTGCTGCTGTTCCCAGATACAGGTAATTGTAACCTACTCCGCTTAAGGTGATAAGTGCTGTCATTTTTCCATCTTTTGCAGTCAGTTTTACTTTGACTACTTTAAACATTGCTGCACCAGTCTCAGCAGTTGCTTCGTAGATACCGTCTGCAATTTTGTTTGTCTCATCTGCCGGAAGATCTGAGGTCTTTTTCAGACTTGCTGATGCGATGGTGATGGTTCTTGCATACCATTTGTCCCGTTTTTCAGAATGGGATGCAACGGTAAGCGGCTGATCAAGTGCTGCTACCGGGATTTCATACTGCATTCCGGTTTTGGTCTGTCCGTCATCGGTCGTATAATCCGCTGTTCCGATGCCCGCGATCCATGCGCTCTTATCTGCAGCAGCTGCCTCTTCCGGAGTTCCCATATACAGGTAGTCATAAGCAACACCGCTTAAGGTGATCTTAGCTTTCATATCACCATCTTTTACGGTCAGCTCCACAGCCACTACTTTGAACATCTGAGCACCCGTCTCGGCGGTTCCGCTGTAAATGCCATTTGGAACTTTAGATGGCTCCGGGGTCGGCGTTGCGGTTGGTGCCGGGATCTCAGTCGGTTCCGGGGTTACGGTCGGTTCCGGGGTTGGTGTAACATCTGGTGTTTTCGTTCCCGGAATCACAAAGTAAAGCTGCTGTTTCGTATACCAGGTTCCGTCTTTCTTTCCAAGAACAATCGGAACGGTTGTGCCGGCTTTGTCAGCATCTACTTCAAACGCAAAGGAAAAACCGTCGTTTGCTTCCTGCATTCCCTGAATAACCGGTGCTTTTGCAAGGTCATCATTATTTCCAAAATACAGTTTATCAAACGATGTGTTGTTTGTTTTCAGGGTAAGAACAAGTTTGTCGCCCTTGTTGATCATGGTTGCCTCAGAGATGAGGAACATTTTGAATGCTTGACCGTTGTCCTTTACAACAGGTGCTTCTACGCTGACTGGTGTCTCGGAAGAATCATCGCCTGGTGTTTCACTCGGGGCCGGGGGCTCGGTCGGTTCCGGTGTTACCGTCGGGATTGCATCAGTGCTGTGGATCGTAACAGTTTTATCAGCCCATGTTTTTTTCTTGGCTGAGCGAACGGCAACATCCATCTGTTTGTCAAGCTCTTCCACCGGAATTTCAAAACGATATCCGGTCTTTTCTGCACCGGTCTTCGTATCCGTATAGGTTTCGCTTCCTGTCGGAGCAATCCAGCTCTTTTCATCTGCTGCGGCAGCTTCTGCTGCTGTTCCCGTATACAGGTAATCATAGCCGGTTCCACTCAGCAGAATGGATGCTTTCAGTTTTCCATCTTTTACGATGAGTCTGGAAGAAATCACACGGAACATGCTTCCGGTTGCTTCTGCAGAAGTCTCATACTCACCATCTGCCGGTTTTGCTGCTTCCGCTGCTTTTGTTTCTTTCTTCTCGGCTGTATTGGATGCCTCATTTTTGGTCGTTTCTTTTACTTCCGTTTTCGGCTGTTCTGCCGCCGGACTGGTATTCTCTTTTACAGCATCTTTGGTTTCTTCTTTTGCCGGTGTTTCTTTTTCAGCATCCTGGGAAGTCTCATCTGCTGCTTCCGGCTCTTTTTCTGTGGTATCGGCAGTCTCTTCACCGTCTTTTGCAGTGTCCTCTGCAGTATCTTCCGAAGCATCCTCATCTGCGGATGGTGTCTCGGTCTCGTCAGATCCTGCCGGTGTCTGATCCTCTGCAGGCGCGGCCGGTGTTTCCGTCGGCTCTTCTGCCGGAGTCTCTGCAGTGCTTTCACTGCTCTCGGTTTCTGCCGGTGTTGTTTCCGGTTCTGCCGTCTCTGCTGTTTCTTCGCTCTGCGGCGCTTCCTCTGCGGCTGCGCTGCTTTCTGTCTGTGCTGCTTTTTCCTGCGTATCTGCTAATACGCTGGCATCGGCTCATGATCATGGACGCCGACAGCAGCAGTGCCAGAAATTTGCTTGAATTTCCTTTCATAACTTCTCCTTTTCTTCGGATATCCTTCGCGCATCTGCTCCGGATTCCGTCTGACTTTTTCAGGCAGCTGGGCGGTGCCTGTCCCCGTCAATGATGTCTCCCTGCAAGTAATCTTGTTTTTGAGGACACATTTTTTCTGCGAAAAGACAAACAGACATCTGCTTTTTCTGCAAAAGAGTTTCTCCACCGAAGCTCTTTTTCGGACGCATGGCGACAAAAAAGCAGATGTCCGATTTTGCTTCGTACATCTTTCCATGAATATATGCTTTCATCGGAAGCGATTCACTAACCTTTCCAGCAGGTTCCTGACTCGCAGATCTTCACGGCAGCCGCGCCTTCTCATGCGTTTCGCACAATGGCATTTCTGCAGCTAACACTCCCTGCTTACAGTGACCGGATCGCTCAGGATTTCCACCTGATTCCCTTTTATCTTCGCGGATTCTTTTTCAAATCCGTTCCGCACTGAAAAGTCCCTTATTTCATTCGTTACTGATTATAGCAAAGCCGTTTTGGAAAGTCAAATGAAAGGCCACGGAAAAAGCGCATAAAATCAGCATTTTTTACATACTTTATGATAACTGTCCGCACCGGAGCCTATTCTATGAAACCAGCTTCTCTGCACCGCCGCATCCTGTTCCCTCTGCTTCTGTGCGGCGGACTTCTTTTCGCCCTGCTGTTCTGGTATTTTTCCCCGTTCTTTTCCCCTGGTGAGAACCGCCGGTTTTCCGCGTATGTGGAGGAACGGTTCCACTCCGAGGTAACCTCTTCTGCCATCACGCTCCACTATACCCTCGCCGATCCGGCTTCCCGCGGAATTGCCCCCGGCACCGCCTCGTTCGGCACGGTTTCCATCCCTTACCGCACCTCGTATGATGCCCTGCTGCAGAGTGCGGAAACAACGCTCACATCCTTTCATCGCAACCGCCTCTCCGCGGAAAATCAGATCACGCTCGATCTTCTGCTCTACGAGCTGGACTGCGAGAAAATGCCGGGCAGCACCAGCCTTCTTGCGGAACCGCTCGGTCCGTCGCTCGGGATTCAGGCACAGCTTCCCATTCTGCTCGCGGAGTACCCGTTCCGCACACAGCAGGATATCGCCGACTACCTCCATCTCCTGCAGGATCTACCGCGCTATTTCTCCGACCTCATCGCACTCGAGCAGGAAAAATCCCGGCAGGGCGTGTTTCAGAATGACCTTGCGGTCGATGGCATTATCCGCCAGTGCAGTGCTTTTCTCGCCGACGCGGATACACCGGAAAGCCATCTGCTCCACACCGTTTTTCAGAATAAACTGCAGGCGTCTTCACTGTTTTCTGAGGCGGAAAGGAATTTCTGTCTGCAGACGCATAAAAAACTCCTTACCTCCTGTGTTTTTCCCGCCTACCGCTCTCTTTCCGATGCGCTTTCTTCACTCCGCGGCAAAGGAACACAGAACGCCGGCGGTCTTTCCCGGCAGGAAGACGGACTTTCCTACTATGCGTATCTTCTCCGCAGCCGCGTCGGTGTTAACGCTTCACCGGAGGAGCTGACCCGCCTTTTAACACAGCAGCTTGCGGACCAGTGTGCCGAAATGCAGATCATTCTCGATCAGAATCCGTCGCTCTCCCTCTCCGAGCAGGCGCTCGTGCTGCCGTTCTCCACGCCGGAGGAAATGCTTGCCGATCTGCAGAATGCCGTTTCTGAAGATTTTCCCGTTCTTTCGGGTATCGCATACGAAGTAAAGACCGTGGATGACTCTCTCAAGGATTTTTTAAGCCCCGCCTTTTATCTCACACCGCCCGCCGATGTCAATTCACCCAACTCCATTTACCTGAATCCCGCGGATGAAATGACCGGCATCGAGCTGTATTCCACACTTGCCCACGAGGCTTTCCCGGCCATCTGTACCAGACCGTCTCGTTCTCGCGCTCCGACCCGCTTCTGATCCGCCATCTCTACGCGCCGTCGGGTTATGTGGAAGGATGGGCAACCTACGTTGAATCATATGCCTGCCGCTACGCCGCACGTAATCTCGATGCAAACACGCAGGCGCTCTGCCGTCTCTGGTATCTGAACCGCTCAGTGCATCTTATCCTCTGCTCGCTGCTGGATCTCGGAATCCACAGCCAGGGATGGCTCCTCTCGGATGCGTCAGCCTTTCTGGCGCAGTTCGGCATCACGGATGCGTCGGCCGCTGCCTCTTTATATCAGTATATTCTCGAGACACCGGCGAACTATCTGAAATACTGTGTCGGATCGCTCTCGTTTTCGCAGCTCCTCTCGGAAGTGCGGGAACAGGAAGGTGACTCATTCTCATTGATCGGTTTCCATGAAAAACTGCTCCGTCTCGGGCCTCTGCCGTTTCCGCTCGTAGAAAAATATCTGTAAACGGTTCGCCCTGCTGAAAAAAAGATCCCACAGACTTTCTTCTATAAATAATAGAAAGTTCTGTGAGATCTTTTTCATTTTCAAAATTCTTTAACCTAAATTGTAAAGAGATGGATCTGTCGGCCGCTGCGGATCAATAACAGAGGCAGAATCAAACAGATCGCTTGTTCTGTCCTCGCCGCCTCCGTAGAGGTTCTGGTACAGACGGTATCCATCCAGGTTTCTTCGTCCCATACGCAGGTAATTGTCTCTTACCTGAACGAAATACTGGGAGGAATCTACGTTGCAGTAAATGTTGAAGCCCTGACTCTTTAAGTAAGCAAACTTCTCATTGTCCATCGTGTAATCGTGCCAGTCGGAAAGATCCTGTCCATGTGCAAAGATGATGATATCGCTTCCGCCGATGAGCGGTGCAACATACGTCAGCCATTTCTCGGTATCCGCCTGGATCGTCTCGATCGGTTTGTCGCCGACACGGATATGGCCCCAGGTATGGCTTGCGAATGTCCAGCCGTCTGCTTTGATCGCATCGGCTACTTTTTTCGCCTCCTCGCACTCTTTATCCCAGTCGAAATCCGGGTGTGCATCAAGCCATGCTACCTGATCATCCGTCAGATCTTCTCTCGTCTTGTAATCACCGTCGGTGCGGTATCCGAGGATTCCATCGTAGCCGGTCAGTGCTACGGTTCCGCGCGCATTGTGGTATACGGCATCCGGATGCGCTTCGATAAACTGATCCATCAGCGGGATGCAGTCGTAAGCACCGGTCACAACAGTTCCGTCATCCTGAATGTATTCGCAGGTCGGTTTTCCGTCGTCGCCGACTACCATCTTGCTGGCAATGCCGCGTCCGTCGTAAGAGTGGTAATAGGAAAGGTCATCCAGAGAAAGAACGAATGCTTTCTTGCCCTCCGGCAGGTAAATGTCCCCTTCCTCGTAATGAACGGTTCCGTCATCATCTACGGTCTTTTTCACAAGATCGTTGATCGAAACCATGACATATCCTCTGTCGTACATCTGCTGGGTGATCGCGTTGAACTCATCCACGGTGGTCATCCACTGGCAGAAGCCTGCGGTCTGTGCGTTGTCCTGATAGAACGCTTTCTGCGGATCGACTACAAGAGAATGATAGAAAATGTGGGTTACTTCGTTGACGTTGACGCGCACACAGGCATCTCTCGTGCTGGTGTACTCTGCTACTTTTGTGATGATATCCGCGTCGGTTGCTGCGCCCTCTACGCTCTGGAGCTTTTCAATGGCTCCATCGTAATCGTATGTCTGCGCAAGTGCATCGCTTCCGCCATAATCTGTGCTTTCGTTGTCGGCGCTTCAGCACTTCCCGTGCTGTCCGACGATACGGAACCGTCCACCTCTGCTGTTTTCTGATCCTCTTTTTCCTGTGCTTTCTGCTGGATTTTTTCTGTTCCTCCGGCCAAAGCCCAGATTCCAATGCCGAAGATGACAAGCAGAACACATAGAATTCCTGTTTTGATCATCAGCGCACGCTTCCGCTTTCTTCTTCGGAGCTCTTTTTTACTGATGTTTTTTTTCTCACTCATTTTTCCTTCCTCCCAAAACAGCTTTTGCTTTTCTGGCAAATATTACAGTTTTACCGGACTGACAGAAATTCAGCCCGGACTCTGCTCTTTCTATTTTAGCTCAAAATACCGGTTCTGTCGAGTAGGTTTCCGGCAGGTTAAGAGAAATGTAAGAAAACCGGTAACGCTCTTTCTTTTATGCGCGCTGGCCGTGTGCCTCATACATGAGAACGGCGGATGCAATCGCTGCGTTTAACGACTCCACTTTTCCTTCCATCGGAATACGGATCAGGCACTCGGCGGCCTCTGCCATTGCATCGGTCAGGCCGTTTCCCTCATTTCCGATCAGGAATGCCGTTCCTTTTGTGTAATCCTCCTCGCGGTAGGAATGCACGCCGTGCAGATGTGCCGCGTACGTACAGATCTTCCGCGCTTTTAAGCCTTTTACAAATCCGACCGCATCGTCGACGATCAGAAACGGCATACGGTAAATCGAGCCCATCGTCGAGCGAATCGTTTTCGGATTGAAGATATCCGCGGTACCGCGGCTCATGATGATGCCGGTGACTCCTGCGCCCTCTGCGGTGCGGATGATTGTTCCGACATTTCCAGGGTCCTGCAGATCCTCAAGTACCATCAGAAGCGGTGTCTTTCCGTTGTCCATCACCTCCTCTTCGGTGTAATGCGGCATGCGGATCACACTTAAAACACCCTGCGGCGTCTTCGTGTCGCACATGGACTGGAACACGCGGTCGTCCACTACTTCGTATTCTGTCCCGTCGGACGGCATTTCATGCATTTTGCTGCCGCTCTCAGACACATATACTTTTTTCAGCCATTCCCGCGGCGCTTCCTGGAACATTTTCCAGCCCTCCGCCACGAAAACGTCCTGCTCCCGGCGTTCTTTTGCTTTTTTGTTCAGCGCAATAATGTTTTTTACCTGTGCATTGCTGCTGCTTGTAATCATGAATGGTCCCCTCATTTCCTGTTTTTCATCAATTTGGCAAGTTCTTTGTTTTCGCCGATCAGAATCAGCACTTCCTCTGCGCGGAGCAGCGTCTTCGGATTGACCGTGACACGGATGTCTTCCCCGTCCTTGACGGCGATTACGTTGATACTGTATTTCTTCCGCAGATCCAGCTCCTCGAGGTTATGCCCCGTCCACGCTTCCGGCACGGGAAGCTCTACCATGGAGAACGAATCCGACAGCATGAAGAAGTCCTGGAAGCCGCCGGAAATCAGGCTTTTTCCGAGGCGGATGCCCGTCTCACTTTCCGCCATCACGACGCGGTCCGCGCCGACTTTTTTTCAAAATATTGGCATGCATCTGGCTCATGCCCTTTGCGATGACGAGCGGCACGCCCGCCTCTTTTGCCTGCAGGGTGGCGAGGATGCTCGACTCCATATTTTCAGAGATGCCGACGATCACGACATCCATGTTGCTGATGCCAAGCGATGCAAAAACACGGCTGTCGGTGATGTCCGCGCGCGCCGCATAGGTAACAAGATCGGCAATTTCCTGTACCGGCTCAGCGTCTTTATCAACGGCAAGCACTTCTTTTCCTGCCTGCGCAAGTGTCGTTGCTACAGAAAAACCAAACTTTCCAAGTCCAATGACTGCATACTGTTTACTCATTTCTTTTCCTCGTTTTCTGAAATCTATCCTGTTTTTTATTTTCCCAACTATCCAATCAGAATCCGCTGCTCCGGTCTCTGAATATCGACATCTTTTCTTCCTGTTCTGCGGCGCAGTGCGACAGCCAGCGTCACCGGCCCGATTCTTCCCATAAACATAACCAGAATAACAATCACCTTTCCCATAAAAGGAAGCGTCGGCGTCAGGGAACGGGTGAGGCCCACCGTTGCAACCGCAGAAATAATTTCATACGTACAATCCAGCAGCGGGCTTCCGGTTACGGAAATCAGCAGCACGGTGGCAGTAAAGACTGTCGTCAGTACAAAAAAGAAAATGACGACAGCGGTACGGATATTTTCTTCCATCACTTTCCGCCCCCAGGCCACCGTATCTGAGTCTCCGCGAATATAGGAGCAACCAGCACAACCAGAATGGCAACCGTTGTCGTCTTAACACCACCTGCCGTTCCCATCGGGGAGCCACCGATGAACATGAGAACCATACTTACCATTGCAGAGCTGTCCGAGAAATCAGCCTGCGGGATCGTCTCAAAACCTGCCGTTCTTGTCGTCACGGACTGAAAAAAAGCCGCCATGACCTTCTGCGCCGGTTTCAGGCTGCCAAGTGATGGCGCGTGATTCCAGTCCAGTGCAAGAATCAGCAGTGCTCCACCGAACACCAGAATCATGGTTGTCGTTAAAACCAGTTTCGTATGAAGCGTGAATCCTCGCACAAAATTTTTACGGGGCCGTTTTCCCTTCACAAGCTCCTGCACCCGCTCCATAACTTCCCACCAGACGGGAAAACCAAGACCGCTCAAAAGAATCAGTCCCATCGTCGTAAAGTTTATCAGCGGGTTCGTTACAAACGGAGCAAAAGAGCTTCGCCAACGAGATCGATTCCCGCATTACAGAAAGCGGAAACGGCGTGAAAAATACTGTAGCCGATTCCCTTCCAGAAGCCATACTCCGGCACAAACCAGAAGCTATACAGAACCGCCCCCGCAATCTCTACGGTTGCTGTTCCAATCAGAAGCCGGCGCACGATGCCCACACTGCCCTTTAAAACCGGCAGATTATAGGTATCCTGAATTAATTTCCGGCTCTGCAGACTGATTTTCCGGCGCAGGATCAGAAACACCATCGTCAGGCACGCCATGATGCCAAGACCTCCGAACTGAATCAACCCGAGGATCACAATTTTTCCAAAGGTACTCCATGTCGTCGCCGTCGGAACGGTGACAAGGCCCGTCACGCAGACAGATGTCGTTGCGGTAAACAGGGCGTCGAGCCAGTAAACGCTTTTTCCGTCCGCCGCAGAAACCGGCAGGCAAAGAAGAATCGTTCCCAGCAGGATTACCGCCGCAAATCCCAGCATCATAATCCGCTCCGCCGGTGTGTGCCATTTATTTTTGCTTTGTTTTTCGGCCATCGCTCCTCCTATTCTGCCGCTTCATTTTCTGCTTCACTGCTGTAGTAGAGCTTTCCGGTCTCACTATCCGTCACGGTAATATCCGCAAAATATTCCCCGCAGGAACCCTCACACTGGTAATAGACGTCAAACGAAACCGTCATGTCATCTTCTCCTTCCAGGTATTCCGCGTGAACCTGATTTTTCGCGGTCCCCGTCGTTCTGCTCCACACTTTATCATCCGCAAGAAGCTCCTTTTTGATCTTCACAGGAAATTCACTGGATGCAATTTCGTGCTGATTGGACTCGTTTTTGATCCGGTAATAGAGATTCATGTACAGCCCGTCATCTTCCTCATGGAAAAACCAGCCGTAGATATCATCCTCCGCAACAATCGTCGGCTGGATCAGCTCAGCGTTTGTTTTGGTCGTGAATGCATTCATCTCATGCGTAAACTCATTCTGCATCCGGCGATGCTTCATCAGCCAGCTGCCTTCCTTCACACCGGCCGCAGCCACGGCAAGAACGACAGCGCCGATGCAAAGGCCAATGATTTTCTTTTTTGTCATTATTTAATTTCCCCTTTTCTTTTTGAAATACAAAAATAAGATACCCCTAAGAACATACTTATGAGTATCTTATCAGTTTGCACATATAAAGTCAACGGAGCCAACCCGATCCAGCCTGCTGTTTCTGCCTCACCGAGTGCTTCTGCTACCATAAGCCGGCTGCTGCGGCTTGTAGAAAAGCTACGGAATCTGTGCTTTTTATTCTACATGAAATTGAGGGAAGATTGTGTTAAAGTTGCGTAAAATACGTTCTCAGGTTTATGCACTCGCAAGCACAAGCTCTCTTGTCTCCACAATCACGATCTCATCGATCGACACATTCAGTACCGCTGCCAGCACGACCAGGTTGTCGATTGCCGGCATGGCGGTGCCGTGCTGCCACTTGTAGATTGCCTGCGGGGTGGTGAAACCGAAAATTTCCTGCAGGTCGCGGACGGTAAGGCCTGCCTGCTGCCGCAGTCTTGTAATGTTTCTTCCTGTTGCTTCCATATCAATTGACGGAATTGCCATCATTTTTTCTTCCTCCTTCTTGCGGAGGAATTTTACTGGTTTCCTCCGCCTCTATTCTGATGCTTTGAAATTATAAACGGGACGCAGCACCTCCACGACATCGACCGATGCACGGACTATATCGAGAATGTCATCCAGCGATTTGTACGCCATCGGCGCCTCGTCCAGGGTATGTTCGTTGACGGAAGTCGTATAGATTCCCTCCATGCTCTTCTGGTATTCCTCCAGTGCCAGGGTTTCCTTCGCTTTTTTACGCGACATCAGCCGTCCGGCTCCGTGCGGGGCAGAATCGTTCCACTCCGGATTTCCTTTTCCGACGGCGAGAATACTGCCGTCACGCATATTGATCGGAATCAGCACTCGTTCTCCTTTGTGCGCTGCGATTGCGCCTTTTCGGAGTATCATCTCGTTTGTGTCGATATAGTTATGAATCGTGTGGAACGCATCGGTGCCGGTAAGGCCGGTTCGTTCCAGCAGGATTTCCGCCATTTTTTCCCGGTTCCGGCGTGCAAACTGCTGGCAGATCTCCACGTCGTGCAGATAGGCTTCCAGATATTTTCCGGTCAGATAGCAGAGATCCTCCGGCATCTGCGCTTCGTCCGGTTTCCACTGCAGCTGTTTTAACGCCTCCTGGATTTCCTTTCTGCGGCCCTGCTCTTTGTAGGTGCGTATGAGCTCCTCGCGTTTTTCCAGGTACTCGTCATAACCGCGGTCCAGCCGCACTGCCAGATTCTGGTAATACTCTGCCACCTGTTTTCCGAGATTCCGCGAGCCGGAATGGATGACGAGATATTTTGTGCCGTCGGCAGCTTCATCGATCTCGATAAAATGGTTGCCGCCGCCTAAGGTTCCAAGCGACCGCTCCAGGCGTTTTGTGTCTTTTAATTCCCGGCTGCAGGCAAGTGTCATCAGGTCAAAACGTTCCTGTCTCCCCTCCCAGACATTCATGCCGGACGGGATAACATGTGCCGCCTCGTCGATTTTTGCAAAATCAAGTTCGGCTCTTCCAAGATTTACGGTGTACATGCCGCACCCGATGTCCACACCGACGACGTTCGGCACTGCCTTGTCGCGGATGGTCATCGTTGTTCCGATCGTACATCCTTTTCCCGCATGCACATCCGGCATGATGCGGATCCGCGAGCCTTCCGTCATCGGATAATCGCACATGCGGCGGATCTGCTCGATGGCTTCCTCCTCTACGACCCTGGCATAGCAGATGGCTGTATTTACTTTTCCTTTGATTTCGATCTGATCCATTCCGGGTTTCTCCCTTCTCAATTTGTTCTGATATAAAAATTTAATAGAAAAAGCCACCTATCCCATGTGTTCAACATAAGATAAGCGGCTCCTCTTCGTTCGTATCCAGTTGTCTGATGCGGTCGTCTAATTTGATCCTCCCGTATCATATTCCACAGAATCCGTTCTGTCGCTTTTCTCAATTGAACATATCAAAACAAAGCCACGCTGTTTGACGACAAACGTTGCTTCTGGGGTATGTTCTAAATTGCGGTAGCCAAAACGTATTCCTGCTGACATCTGTTTTTCCTTTCCAAAACCTTTTTAACCGGTTCTTTTTCTGCTTTTTCTTCACTGTATCACAAAATAACGATTTTGTCATTATACCAGCGGTTTAATCTTTCTCGGATTTCTCTGTATTTGCTTCGGAAACGAGGAATATCCCCGTCAATGACGAGGATATCTTCGATGCTTGTGTTTAATAATCTGCTTAAAATGAGAAAGTTGTCCAGACTTGGCAGGCACTTGCCGGAAATCCATTTATAGACCGCCTGTGGATTTTCAAAACCCATGGCATTCTGAATGTCTCTCACGGTGTATCCGCTTTCACGAAGAAGGGATTTGATGCGGCTGCCAGTTTCTTTCTGCTGGATTGACAAATAAATTGGTTCCATCCTGCACCTCCATATGTTTAAGCCATCCCGAAACACAGTTTTATCTTATCATCCGGTACTGGAAAAATCCAGTTTTTTCTTCCTGTTTCTACACAACCCGAATGATCTGTTCATACAAAAGGATTTTCTTTTCATCTACATTCCGATTGTCGTGTGCTGCAAGATTGTTCCGTCCCTCTTCCATCTCTTCTTCGGATGCAAGCTCCTCTTTCCACCAGCTCAGGTGATTGATCCGGTACGCTTCCAGCCGCGGTCAAAAATCTCATCTCAACGACTCTCTTGCATATACGCTTTCCTTTTTACCGGAAGAAGATGTTTAGCTCTCCTGTTTCTTTTCTTCTATCAAATGATGATTCAGCCATTTTCCTGATTTGAACCGGATGGTAAAGAGAATGGACCGCAGGCTCCAGTCTGCCGCCATGCCGATCCAGACGGCGATCGGGCCGAATCCCCATACGCGGCACAGATAAATGCAGAGACTCACACGGCACAGCCACATCGTACAGCAGGACGTGATCATGGAGAATTTTACATCCCCGGCAGCCCGCATGCCGTATCCCGGGACAAACGCCATGACCCAGCAGAGCGGCTTTACAATCGTGATAAAGATCATCATCTGCATGCAGAGCTTTGCACTCTCTGCCTCCATACCGCCGATCATCGTAATCGGTTTTGTCAGCACAAATACCAGCAGACAGCTTGCAACGATAACCACTTCTGACAGCCAGCACAGTTTTTTAATATAGTAGATTGCTTCATCCTTCCGGCCCGCGCCGAGACACTGACCGACTACCGTCATCAGTCCGATGCCGACACCGATCGCAGCGACACCGTTCAGGTTCTCAAGGATGTTCGTCATCGCCTGCGCGGCAATGGCAACCGTGCCAAGTGTGGACACAGTGGACTGAATCGCCAGCTTTCCAAACTGGAACATACTGTTCTCGATTCCCGATGGAATACCGATGAACAGTATTTTTGATCAAACCAAAGTCCGGCCGAATGGAAAGATACTGCTTCACAAAAATCGGTTTGCTTTCATCCCGAAGCTTCCACAGTACGACAACCGCACAGAAAATACGCGAAATTAAAGTCGAAATCGCGGCTCCTTCGACACCCATGTGGAAGCCGAAAATAAGAATGGCATTTCCGCCGATGTTCATAAAGTTGGAAATCACCGAAATCACCATCGGACTGCGGCTGTTGTTCTGCGCCCGCAGAATCGATGCGCCCGCATCGTAAAGACCGATAAACGGGAATGACAGCAGCGTAAACAGGAAATACACCTGTGAATTTTTCATAACATCCGCTTCCACTGCCCCGAAAATCACGCGCAGTAGCGGAACACGGAAAATCAGACAGCCCGCGGATAATGCGACGGACAAAACTGTCATAACAAAAAGCACCTGTTGTGCCGAACGGATTGCTCCATCCCGTTTTTCGCTTCCAATATACTGTGAACAGAGAATCGCTCCTCCTGCCGCCAGCGCAGAAAGCGCCTGAATGACTAAGATATTAATGGAATCCACCAGCGAGACTGCCGAAATTGCGGCAGACCCGACATTGCTGACCATCATCGTGTCGACAGTTCCCATCAGGGAAGAAAGCAATTGTTCAATGATGATTGGAATTAAAAGCTTGCGAAGATCCGTGTTACTGTATAAATGAGTTTGTTTTGTTGTAGTTTTCATTGTTTTTGTTTCTGCATGACCTCATCTGCCGGATATGCTTTGCCAGCCCTGCCTTTTCCACACCTTTCTTTTTTCTCTCCATTCTATTCCATTTGACGATCCATTGCAATTATTTTGCGAATCTTGCTCTTATCTGATTATTTTTATCAAGCACAACATACTTTTCTATCTTATAATGACTTTTTCAATCTTTCCAAATCTTCGCTGTCCGGGTGTGACAAAGCACGGTCAAAATTTTGAATCAGCAGATCAAGATTGGCCGGATGTTCCGGGTTTTCTTTCATTTTCACATACCGTTCACGCACAGACTGCGGCATCTTTCCCTGGCACATATACTCACCGATGACCGTATTGCTTGCATCGATCGACTGTTTGACTTGTCCGAGAATCTTTTCAAAATAGGCATCACTTCCGCCAAATCCAGCTGTTCCAAACAGAAACTTATTTATTCACAACAATTCTAATGTCTTTTGGTCCGCATTCCCTTTGTCCGTCCAAAATCCGATATAGCATACGTCGGATTGCGGTACCTGCGAATCGTTTGTGCCAAAATAATCGCATTTGTCCTTTGGCAACGTTTCATAGATTGCATCAGCCAGCTTCTTTGTATTACCCGTTAAGCTGCAAAACAGGATCGAATAATGTTCTTTTATCATAGCCCCTACACCTCCAGTTCAGGTATTTATGTGGAAAATCCACTTTTTCGTAAATTGTATTATCTCTTCAGATCACATCTCGATTTCGCTTACGCTGCATCCCGATGTTGCTTCTCACTATTTCCTCTCAGGCTTTTAAGTCAAGCGGATATTCGCAATCCGCTTCGCTACTTGCTCATAACCGAATAGCTGCTTTGCAGCTTCAGTTAAACTTAAAAATATTAAGTCCGGTTTCCTCATCATGAACTCTGTCCACTCTTCCGTCAATTACCGTGATGACCAGCTCACAGGTTGCACTGACAATCGCTCTGTTCAGATGTCCTCCAAACACCTCGCCCTTCTGATTTCCGGCACTCATATGAAGATGTGCATAATATTCTCCATCCATTGTATTGATTGTACCTGTCAGTGATGTAATTTCATAATACCCCTGGAAGCTGTTTGAATAATATTTCTTTTCGTCTGTCTTGTATACTCCGACTGTGAAATCATTGATCGCTCCAAGAGCCTGGACACTGGCAAGCTTTATATTCTCCTTTATGGCAATTACCCTCAGCTGCTCCAATATTTCCTCGTCTTTGTCAATCCTTGCTACTATAACATTGTCAAATTTCTGTATTCCATTTTATTCTCCTTTCTCTTTCCGCCTGCCACTGTTCAGACATTACTGCAATAACCTCAATATTTATTCAGGAAATGCTCCCTGTTCGGATACTCCTGCCGATATGCCCGGAGGGCGGCTTCCCGGAGCAGGGTGAATTCTTTTTCCATGTGAAGCAGGCGTGGTGCCTTGAACGCGATCACACTGATCTGTTCGGCGATTTTTTTCGCGATTCCTTCTTCGGACAATTGTCCCATGCCGAATACCAGAGAGGTAAATCCTCTGCCTCCTCTGCTGACCTGAATAAATTTCAGGAATACATTGTACAGTTCATCTGCAAGAATTTTCTGGTATCCCTCATCTGACTGCATGGCTTCCGCCAGGCACAACGTAGAGAGAATCCGGCTCCCATCTTTCTTCTGTCGCCTCCCGGATCCAGAGAGGTTCCTTCCGCCAGATACTTCAGTTCCATCAGGCATTTGACAAATTCATCCTTCTGGAGCCTGCGTTGTCCGTATCGGGCCGTCCAGAGCCGAGCCCGGTATTCTTCTTCCCAGGCTTCCTCCTCTCCGATATATTCTTTTAAGATCTGCTGCCGTTTTGCCGGATCTGTCTCCTGATAAAAATCTTTGGTCCATGTATGTTCCATCTGTTTTTCCTCATTCTGTCAGTCGGATATTCGCAATCCGCTTCGCTGCTTGCTTGATTGGTTTAAAATAAAGACACGTCTTTACTTACTCTTTCTGCCTGCAAACGCAGTCTTCCTGCTTACATTTCGGAGTGGGAAATCGTCTCTTCTGCGTTCAGGTACTCATCGATGTTGCTGCCGTCTACCTTCTGATATTCTGAAAAATAGTACCGGCCTTCTTTCAGGCTTTCCTGGTCAAATTCCTCTCCCTCGAACAGCTCCACTGCCATTTTCGCCATTTTCTTTGCCTGATCCACTCTGTCATTTAGGATGCTGCCCTGCATCTCTCCTGCCTTTACGGCTTCCAGAGCCTCTTCCAGGCCATCAATTCCGAAGATCACCGGCCATTCTTCACGGACATAGCCTGCTTTCCGATAGGCCTCCACAGCCCCAAGTGCCATCTCATCGTTGTTGGACATAACAAGTTCAATCTTTTTTCCGCACTGGCTGATCAGACGGTTCATGCGGTTTTCCGCCTGTCCCCGGTTCCAGTCCGCTAACTGATAACTTAGCTTTTCCAGTATAACATCTTTTTTCATCAGTGTCTTTACGGAATATTCCGTTCTGCTGATGGCATCCTGATGGCCCGCTTCTCCTTCCAGAAGCACATATTGGATCTTTCCGTCCTTGTTTTTATCGACTTCCGGATGGCTGTTGATGTATTCTGCTGCGATCTCACCCTGCATGATCCCGGACTGTTCTGCATCACAGCCCACATAATACAGCTTTTCCCACTGCATCAGGTCTTCTCTTACCGGTTCCCTGTTAAAGAAGATCACAGGAATGTCTTCATTCCTTGCCATTCGGATGATCCGGGACGGAGCTGTCCGGTCCACAAGATTGATACAGAGCACATCACAGCCGGCATCAATCATCTCTTCCACCTTTTCGTTCTGTTCCTGCTGATCGTCGTTTCCGCTTTTTGTCGATACGATAATCCTTCGTTCTTTGTTTTCCATGGCTTTCAGCTGCGCCTTCAGTTCATCCGTCAGTCCATTGATAAAGGATCATCCTGCGTGTAGGTTATCACTCCGACCCGCAGGGTTTTCTCTGTCTGGTCCGACTTGCCGGAACACCCCGACAGCACAAGCACCGCACTCCCTATCGTGGCAGATAATAATACTGCCACCCTTCTTTTCTTTTTATTCATAGGAATATAAAAACCTTTCTAAATCTTCGTCCATAGAGAAATTTTCCTTGCCAAGTACCTGATATTCGGTTATATATCCTTGCATTTTATAAGACCTGTGCTCGATCCTTTTGGTTATTTCTTCCACACTTTTATAGCCGATTTCATATCCGTCCGGCACAGCCAGCCCCTGAATGTTTCCGTTATCCAGAAGTGCAATCGTCTTCAGACTGTAACCCACTCCATAGAGCTCCGCGCCCTCGTATGTTCCATTTTCTGCCTGCTCTCCAAACTCTTCCAATATTCCTGCATCCAGGATGACAAGAGCATCCGCCTCTGTTTCCTTCTTCATCCGCTCCACAATGTCCTGTTCTTTTCTCCGGTAAATACACCAGCTGATCTTGCTTTCGCTGCCTTCCAGCGCCTCGTTCAATCCACAAATCTCCGCCTGTACAGCCTCGGACATTTTCCAGTCGGCGATAATTCCGATCTTCTGCTTTTTTGTTCTCAGCCGTTCTCCCAGCCATCTTCCGATCTCCCGGTAATCCGGCTGGATCGTGGGACTGGCAGTTTTCCCTTCTTTTACCGCCAGACCATCTGCAATCAGCAGATACGGTTTATTTCCACACTCTTTTTTCAGCATATTTTCCGTCTCATGACCGGGTGCCGGATATATGATAAAGCCATCAATATCGTTGTCCTTCTGTTCCCTGATAAATTCTCTTTCCGCCTCCGGCCCGTCGATCTCTTCCGTATTGCAGATGATCATATGAACGTTGTTCTCTGCCGCAGCCTGCTTCATTCCCTTGATCAGGGCATCCCAGCGTTTGTCACCGGACTCCGGAAGAATCACCGCAATCCGGGGCTCTGCTACGTTCTGATCGAAAATCTTCCATACAAAGAATACTGCCAGCAGCAGCAAAAGAAACTCAATTATAAGAAATTTCATTCTGTTCTTTTTCATCCGCCCGGTCTCCTCTGTATGTATTTTGTAATTCCAATGCTTCTGCGTTTTCCGGTGTATATGGGATTGCCGGAATACGGATCGTAACCCTTGTTCCTTCGTCCGGTTCGCTTTCTATGGAAAGTCCGTATTCTTCGCCAAACATCAGCCGGATTCTGGAATGCACATTGATTACGCCCACACCGGAACCATGCTTCGGAACCTTGCTGTTATCCGTCAGAATATTTTCCAGGACTTCTTCCCGCATGCCCATCCCATTGTCTTCGATGGTGATCAGAATGTCCTCGTCTTTCTTTTTTCCGCTGACGATGATCATGCCGCCATCATCCTCATCCATATTGCCAACGCCATAATAGATGGCATTTTCCAGGATGGGCTGGATCACCAGCTTTACGATGCAGCAGTTTTCGATCTCTTCCTCGATTCGGAATTCTGTTTTAAACCGCTCTTTGTACCGGGCCAGCTGGATATTCATATAGCTTCTGCTGTGCTGCAGTTCATCCTTAATGGGAATGATGGTCTTACCGCGGGATAGGCTGACACGAAGTAATTTTGCCAGTTCAGAAATCATACGAACCGCTGCTTCATTTTCCTGGGCTTCCACCATCCACGTGATGGATTCCAGTGTATTATACAGAAAATGGGGATTGATCTGGCTTTGCAGGGCATCCAGTTCACTTTTTCTTCGTTCATTTTGCTGCCGGATGATCTCGTCCATCAGTTTTTCGATCTGTTCATAGGACTTCTGCACAGAATGTCCCAGATGGCGGATCTCCGAGGAGCCGCCGATATAGATATCCGGTTTTCCTCCTGCCTCGTGGGCCTTGACGGAAGCATCCAGCTCCCGGATCGGTTTGGATATCTTCCGGGAAACCAGCTGGTTTCCTCCAAAGCATGACCATAAGAACCAGAACAGTAGCAAATACATAGTAACGGAAGTCTTGTAGTTTGCCGCCTGCACACTCTCCGGCACAACACCGATCATTTTCCAGCCTGTATAGGCTACGCTGCCGACGATCACGGTCTCGTTCTGACCGCCGGAACGGATCTCGTAGGTTCCGTCCTCGTATTTTGCCGCTTCCAGACTGTTTTCTTCAAATAATCCGCGGTTTAATTCCGTTCCCCGGGGATGGTAGATCATTTCTCCGTCCTGACTGGTCAGATAATAGTAGATTCCGCCGGAACAGTCATTGATCTGCTTCATCACGTCCCTGATCACAGAATATTTCATATCCAGTAAAAGAATACCGGTTTCCGGTGTCTCTCCCTTGTTGACATCTACATACCTGCTCAGGGAAACGACCCATTGGTACCGATAAGAGCCGTCCTCAAACAGCTCCTGGATATGCGGTGTGGAAAAGTGTATATTTTCAATGGCATCTTCCGCATTTTTATACCATTCCTGCGTCTGCACCTTCACATTTTTCTTTTCTGCCGCCACCGGCTCCGATGCAATCAGATTTCCTTTGGGGTCATACAAAGCCAGGCTCTGAATCTTATCGGAGTTGGTCTCATAGAGCAGACTGAACTGCTCCGAGAATTCCCGGCTGGATATATCAAACTGCTGGACCACGTTGTAGTTTGCCCCGTTTATAATCTGCCGAATATCCAGCAGGTCTGCATTTAACCGATCCACGGTAGCCTCTACAGTAGCTTCCGTGTTGTCCACTGCTGTTTTTTCCAATGCCAGCTTGAATCGATGGTAAAGCAGCAATCCCATTACAATGATCGTAACCAGTGAAATCGCCATAAGGACAGACAGGATAATCGACTGTATGTTAAATACGATGTTCTTCCGGGAATCCGGCTTTCTTTTTCTATCTTTCATGTATTTTCCCTTTCACCTGTTCCCTATTTTCCGGAAGCTCTGTATTTGGAAGGGGAAACACCGAATTTCTTTTTGAATACATAGCTGAAGTAGTTCGCATCCTGATATCCCACTTTTTCTGCGATCTTATAGCTTTTTTCATCGGTGTTCAGCACCATTTCTTCTGCCCTGTCCATTCGGTAATCCGTAAGATAGGAGACGAAGGACTGACCGGTTTCCTTTTTAAAAATGGACGAAAAGTAAGAATTGGACACACCAAGATCTGCGCACACATCATCCAGAGAGAGCGCCGGTTCCATATATCTGTCTTTTACAATGTTCTGCGCATCGGTAATGATCCGTCTTGAGGTACTGTTTCTGGTACTTCTCAGTTTTTCGCTGATCGCCATAGACATATTGATGATCCAGTTTGTCATAGAGCTTTCATCCAGCTGAGTCACTCTTTCGTAAAGATTCTGTACATTTCCGGAATTCATTGAAATCCATGGAATTATTGGCACAGAATTTGAAAAATCCGCTGACAATCTCCATGGTAGCCAGATTGTACTGGCTGATGGTGGCTGCATTCTTATGGAGCTTTTCTGTCTCCTTGATGGCTTCTTTCCGGATCTTCTCCTGATCCCCTACATGGATGGCACGAAACAGCTCCTGCATCCTTGTCTCTTCTAAGGGAACCGCCTTTTTTGACTCTTTGGGAACGATCTCCGCGATATTGATGGCTCTTTTCGTTCCGTACAGGACACGGTAGGATACCGCCTCTCTGGCTCCCTCGTAGGAAATACTGATATCGTACAGACTGTTGCAGACGGTTCCGATCCCTGCGGTAACCGCCGCCCCCATAATTCTCCATGCCCAGCGGCAGAACCGGTCACACTTGTCCGTCAATTGAGCTATCTCATCTTCTGAATGGAGTTCCATAAGCAGAATGGTATTACCCATATAAATGAATTCCTGGCAATTACAGTTCTCCATCAGCCGCTGTTTGATCTCCCGTTCCACGGACATGGATAATAATAAGGGATTCATCCCATCCGGCACATCATTTTCCGAGGTATGAAAGATAATGCAGCAAAACAAAGGTCCCTTCATATCCACCCGATAGTCCAAAAGGAATCGTTCATAATCCTCTTCTCTGACCCTTCCCTCGATCAGGGAAATAAAGAAATTGGACTGCAGCTTTGGTAATACCTCCTGGAAATAGTCTTCCAGTTTTTTTACATTTAACTTTTCTTCCCGTTCCCTGTCCAGTGTGGCTTTCAGCTTCATCAGGCTTTCTGACAGCTCGGTGGCGCTGATGGGTTTCAGCATATATTCCTTAATTTCCAGATGGACGGCCTCTTTTGCCATATTCGAATTCATCAAAACCGGTGCAAAGCATAATGTAAATATTGGGATAGTCCTGGTTCAGCTTTCTTGCCAGCTCCAGTCCATCCATATAAGGCATCTTAATGTCCGTCAGCACCACATCAGGCTGAAGCTTTTCCACCAGCTCCAAAGCCTTCACGCCGTTGGTGGCACTTCCCACTACGTCAAATCCCAGATCATTCCAGCGGATCTTTTTTTCATAACATCGATGACCTCTACTTCATCATCGACGAGAATCACTTTATATTGTTCCATTCTTATCCCCCTGTTTTCCGGAGTACGTTGTTGTTCCTTCATTATAGCAGAAGATTGCTCTCTGCTGAATGAATAGTTACAAAAATTTTTGCCAGAACAGAATAAAAGACCGCCCTAGTCATCCATCGGACGACCGGGCTGTCTTATATTCTATCTGTTTATGAATCTTTCATTATTTTTTCTGTACATATTTCAGACAGTCAAGTGTTACAGCTGCCAGAATAATGATACCTTCGAAGATGAACTGAAGGTTGGTATCAATACCCAGAATCGTCAGGGCGTATGTCAGGGAGGTAAAGATCAGCACACCGGTTACAACTCCGGAGATCTTACCGATACCACCGGTAAAGGATACACCACCAACTACGCAGGCTGCGATGGCATCCATATCCCATCCCTGTCCGTAAGCTGCACTACCGGAACCAACCATACGGTTACATTCCAGCCAGGAACCGAAGCCATACAGGATACCTGCCAGCATAAACGCTCCCATTGTTACTTTAAATACAGAGATACCGGATACTGCTGCCGCTTCCGGATTTCCACCTACCGCATACAGGTTTTTACCAAATGTTGTTTTGTTCCAGATAAACCATACAATGGCAACTGCTGCAACAGCCCACAGAATGATGGTCGGGAATTTTCCGATCTGCGGAATGAAAGTATTCGGGATAGCAGAATCAATCGCACCGAAGGATACACCCTTGGTCGCATAGGTAACCAGACCGAAGATGATCAGCATGTTCGCCATGGTAGAGATAAACGGATGCATTTTGAATCTTGCCATGAAGAATCCGGCAATCATGGCAAATACTGTTGTAAAGATCACACACATTAACAGTGCAAACAGTGCTTTCGCTGTAGCAGGCATAGCGGAGAAGTCAAATACATGGCCGAATACGGCACCTGTATTGATTCCGTTATGCATAATGATGGTTGCTGTAACCATACCCATACCAACCATACGTCCTACGGAAAGGTCGGTACCTGTTAACAGGATCAGACCGGCAACACCAAGTGCAAGGAACATACGCGGGGATGCCTGCTGTAAGATATTCAGGATGTTGGTAACCGTCAGCAGCTGTGTATTTTTAACGATCGGTGTGATGATACACAGTGCGATAAAGATCAGAATGATTACGATATACAGACCGTTTTGTACAGGAACTGAGATAAATCGAAGGTATATCTGTAATTTTCCAGTTTCTGTATTCTCTGCTGCTGGAATGTGAATTTGGACGCTCTCAGCAGGTCGATCAGATGATATTTATGCATGAATGCTTCATGTCTTCTGTCCTTGATTTCCTGGAGCTTTGATTCATGAGCCATCTGTGCGTCAAACAGTTTGTTTTGAGCACGTATTTCTCGGCCTTGATCTCTTCTGCATCCTTCAGAGAAGCAATCTTTTTCTGATGCTCGCTCTTCAGATCTGCTTTGATCTTCTCGTATCTGCTGTTTTCTTCTGCTTTTGCAGCTTTGCAGCTTTTGTTTACTACATCGTAATAATCCTTTTTGTAATGCGCAGCCAGATAGCCTTCTGCCTCTGCGACCAGCTTTTTAATTTCTTCTTTGTTGTCTGCCTCTACTTTTTTTGCATTTTCCAGCTCTTTTTGCTGTTTTCAATGATCTTATCTCTCTGTGTTGCGGATAAGTTCTTGTTTTCTTTTGCGATCGCGATCTGTTTTTTCAGATCGCTCACTTTGTCAAAGCCGTCTGCACGTAATGCATCGATTTTTTTCTGGATTTCTTCCACATATTCATCGATCGGCTTCAAAAGCTTTGCTTCTTCTTCCGACGAAATAATAACGCTGTTTTCTGCCATTTCCAATTTTCCTCCTGTTACAGGTATTTAGCACTGAGTCTCAATAATTCTTCCTGGTTTGTTTCTTTGGTATTTACAATTCCGGCCAGACGTCCGTTAGACATAACACCGATTCGGTTGGTAATACCAAGAATCTCCGGCATTTCGGAAGAAACAACGATGATTGTTTTTCCCTGTTTCGCCATATTGATAATCAGTTCATAAATTTCATATTTTGCTCCAACATCAATTCCTCGTGTCGGGTCATCCATCATGAATACGCTCGGTGAACGCTCCAGCCATTTACCAAAGATGACCTTCTGCTGATTACCACCGGAAAGGTTGGCGATCATATCATCCGGTCCCATACATTTTGTATGCATGATCTTGATTTCTTCAGCCGTTGCACGCACCATCTTGTCATGCGATAATGCGACTCCGCTCTTATAATGCTTCATGTTTGCAATGGTAGTATTGAATGTAATATCGCCCTTCAGGAACAGACCATTGGCTTTTCTTTCCTCTGTAATCAGAGCAAATCCGTGATCCATAGCATCTTTCGGGGAGGAGAAGTTCAGTACTTTTCCATCATATACGATATTTCCTTCTGCTTTTGTACGAATTCCGAAGATTGTCTCCAGAAGTTCCGTACGACCGGCACCAACCAGACCATAGAATCCGAAAATTTCTCCTTTTTGATATCAAAGAGATGTTCTGCAGTTTCGGTGCATATTTTGTTGATATATTCTGTACGGAGAGAATCGTTTCTCCCGGTGTGTTGTCCACAGGCGGAAATCTGTTGTCCAGAGAACGTCCAACCATGGCGGCGATTAGTTCGTTCATATCCGTTTCTTTACTTGGCTTGGTCATGACCAGACTACCGTCTCGCAGTACGGATATTTCGTCACAGATTTCAAATATTTCATCCATTTTATGTGAAATGTAGATCAGAGCAATTCCCTGCGCCTTCAGCTGACGCATCATCTTAAAGAGTTTTTCAACCTCCGGTGCAGTCAGGGATGATGTAGGTTCATCCAGTACAATGACTTTGGAATGATAGGAAATCGCTTTTGCGATCTCACACATCTGTCTCTGAGATACAGACATTTTCTTCATTGGCTGCGTCAGATCAACTGTAATTCCCAGTTTTCTGAACAGGTCTGATGTTTCTTTTTCATTCTTCCTTCGTCGATCACTCCAACGGAATTCTTTGGGTATCTTCCAAGGAACATGTTATCTACAACACTTCTTTCAAGACACTGGTTCAACTCCTGGTGTACCATCGCCACTCCGTTTTCCAGTGCATCCTTCGGACCGGAGAAATTCACTTCTTTTCCGTCCAGTACGATGGTTCCTTCATCTTTCTGATAGGTTCCAAAGAGGCATTTCATCATTGTCGATTTTCCGGCACCGTTTTCACCCATCAGTCCCATAATGGTTCCAGGTTTGACATTCATGCTGATATGTTTCAGAACCTTATTTCTACCGAACGATTTGCTCATGCCGTTAATCGATAAGATATATTTATTCTTATCTTCTGTCATAGCTGCGCTTCCTTTTCTTAGTAAAGAAGGGTATCATTGCTGACACCCCTCTATAATTTCATTCATTTACGGTAACGATTCAGAGACCTCATCTCGATTTCGCATGGCTCCGAACCGTTACCATTTACACTTTTATTCTGTCTCAGATTATTTGGAGAGAAGTGATGTATATGCTGCTGCATTATCGGTCTTAACCATGTTAATTGCAAAAGCATCATACTCGCTCGGGTTTCCAAGACGGTTTGTGATATTGGACTCTGTCTGTCCGTCTCCACCGATGTAATCTACCTTCAGGTTCAGCAGATCATCATATTTCTCCAGCAGTGGCTGATAGGTAGAGCTCAGGAAGTTATCCGATGCGTTGTAGATATTCAGCCATACTTTTTTGGATGGGCTCTTGCTTTCATCCAGCTGTTTTGCAACTTTATCGTAAACTTTTGTGGAATCTGTGAAATCGTTGTAGTTATCGGCTGTTACAGCAATATTTAATGCGTAGTAAGATCTCTCTTCTTCGCTGTATCTGTAATCTTCACCCTCTGTCAGGCAGTTGCCGGCTTCATCTGCTGTACCGATACCGGTATCAATGTCTACACCGTCCAGTGCGTTACGCAGAACTCTCAGTGTCAGGTAAGCCTGAACGTCTGCATGCTGAGAAATTGTTCCGCCATATCCTTCACCGATTGCTGCTACAGCATCGCTGTTTGCATCGTAACCGAAGGTAGGAACTTTGTTGTCTTTTGCCCATGCATTGAACATTGACATTCCCATACCATCGTTATTGGAAACTACAACATCGATCTGATCACCGAAGGAAGCTGTCCATGTTCCGATCGCGTTACCAGCTGTTGCAGCATCCCATGTTGCACCTGCTGAGTTTTTCATTTCCTGAGAAGCCAGCTCACGGATGGTATATGTTTTTCCGTCTACATCCAGAGTTGCATCCTGCACAACCTTTGCTTTTCCGTCTACGTTTGTTCCGGCCGGTGTAGAATCTACTCCGCCGTCTGCATCTACACCTGTTCCAAGTGCGGAACGAACACCACGTGTACGGGCGATAGAATCGTTATGTCCGATATCACCGATTGCCAGAACATATCCGATTACGCCGTCACCGTTTCTGTCGATCGTGTCTGCGTTTTTCTTGATGTAATCCAGAACCATCTGTCCCTGCAGTTCAGCACCCTGGTTTGCATCGAAACCTACATAATAAGTATTTCCGTTGAAGTTCAGAGCATCTTTGTCCAGTTCGCCGGTAGCACTGCTGGATGGCTGACGGTTGAACCAGCACAGAGGTTTGTCCTTGTTTTCTACGCTTCCGCCCGTTGATGCCGTAGAATCTGCTGTTTCTGTTTTCTGGGTAGAATCTTTAGACTCTGATGGGGATCCGCCACAACCAGCCATGGATACTGCCATAGCTACTGCCATAATTGTTGCTAATGCTTTTCTTTTCATTTTTATTCCTCCCGTTTGGTGATTTTGCTAGATTCGCTTCGTTCCTAGCTGATGAATTCATTATAATCACAAGAGGCCTAAAAAAATAGAATATTTTTGGATTAGTTATTGAAATTTTTGGTTATTTCTTGTCGTAATTCCCCAAAACTCCAAGAATCATGCAAAAAAGCAGTCCCACAGAGCGCAAATTACTGCATGACAGATTTTCGTCGTACCTCGGGTACGCCTTCCAATCTGTTTCCTGTAGTTTGCGTTCTGCAGCACTGCTTTTTGTATTATTTCTTACTTATGCTTTAAGCGGGGTAAGAGCTCTAAAATCCTCTTGCAGGCGAGACTGCATCAGCTTTCTGACGTTTTAGCATCTTTATATTTCCGTATCAGAATCATATAGCTTATGATCAGTAAAACAGCTGCACTGCTCCATGCACAGATCTCGGCATAGTATATTCCCTCTTCGCCGATCCATTTCGGCAGCAGCAGCGCAACGCTGACACGCATCACAAATTCTGCAATGCCGCTGGCAAGCGGAATCAAAGTATTGCCCAGCCCCTGGATCGCGGAACGATACACATGCAGCAAATACAGTATCCACAAAAAGACAGCCATGATAAACAAATACTTATATGCAATATCTAACACCTGTCGGATCTGCTCCGGTTCACCGGATACAAACAGAGACAATATATTACGCCCAATCAGCACCATCATACCGGAAATGAAAACAGAAGTGAGCACTGCCATATACGTACCGCTGCGCACACCTTTTCGGATTCTCTGATATTTCTTTGCGCCAAGATTCTGCCCTACATACGTTGTAATCGCATATCCATAGGAAACGGCTGCCATCTCCAAAATTCCATACAGCTTGTTCGTTGCCGTAAATCCGGCTACAAACAGAAAGCCAAAGCCATTGATCACATACTGCACCGTAAGTCCTCCCACAGAAATGATCACGTTCTGTATGGCAAGAGGAGTCCCCAGCTTCAAAAGCTGCAGACTCATAGACGGCTGCCTGTAAAAATCCTCCTTTTCCAGTCGGATATCCTGATTTTCCGTAATACAAGCAGACAGTACAAGGCTGAAAATCCCTGTGCAATAACGGTCGCTATGGCTGCTCCGGCTACGCCCCAGCCAAAAACTGCCACAAACAGCAAGTCAAGTCCCACATTGATCACTGCTGCCACGGTCATTGCAATCAATGGAGATCTGCTGTTTCCAAGTGCCCTCAGGATCGCCGCAAAGATATTATAGGCAGCTATAATCGGGACTCCCGCAAAAATCAGCCGTAAATATAGCATCGTCAGATCAATAACATTATCCGGTGTCTGCAAAAATAAAAGAACGTGATAAACTGCTCCTTCACTTACTGCGAGTACAATCACAGACAGTAATGCTGTCATAATATAGCTTTTCGCCACCGCACATTTCAGATTTTCCTTTTCCCCTGCTCCATAGTACTGCGATACAAGAATCGAAAAGCCCTGTGTGATACCTGTCATGATGCCCAGCACCAGCCAGACCAGCCAGTCTCCGGCGCCTACTGCCGCCAACGCTTCTACTCCTACCACCTGGCCAACAATCATGGTGTCCGCCATCGTATAAAACTGCTGGAAAATATTTCCGAGCATCAGTGGTATGGCAAACGTTATGATCAGTTTTCCGGGGGATCCCGCAGTCATATTCTTTTCATTTGTTCCCATAAGATTAAGAATCTCCTTTTCTCTCTTTCTCCTCCTGCCGCTATTTTACAGGGGACCCTTGCGAAACACAATTCTATTTTTTCACAAAGTTTTTCCGATATTTTTGGTGGCTATTACTTTCTTTTGAGGTAAAAAGAGATTTTCGTTGGTTTTCCATTACAGAGTATGAAAAAAGAAGCAGCGTATTTGAGACGCAGACATAATATGCATCCAATTACGTATCGGATTCTACATCTTAATTCCGCAGTATTCCCATGTCACTGTATCGAGCAAGAGGAACTCCTCTGTTCCAATTGGCTTTCCATCTCTGTAAGTTGAAACACATCCGTGCTAATCAGATTTCCCTCTTTCGTAATTGCATCCATAGGTGTATGACCTACAACCTGCAACAACTTACGTGGCTTATATAATCCTCATTTTTGAATGCTGTGGTCTCAGCC
>ENA-OUNI01000043-OUNI01000043.1-human-gut-metagenome-genome-assembly--contig:-NODE-43-length-42327-cov-2.894147_pt1 | contig 42327 bp, 53 predicted proteins | sample MGYA00242499_ERZ504580 | MGnify/ENA primary metagenome ERZ504580 (study PRJEB26092, sample SAMD00036315) | human gut metagenome | host: Homo sapiens | study: EMG produced TPA metagenomics assembly of... | reverse complement strand
TCAGATTCTCTTTTATTTGTAAATATATACAGATTCAACTTTTGAAATGTAGATATTTGTAAATATAGTGAATAAAATTGGGCTGCTATGCCCCGCAAAGCGGAATATAGCAGCCCAATCTTTATTTGCTGTTTTCGTTATCGCACCGTTGCGCGAACGCATCAGAGCAAGCTTTGCCAGCTTAAAGCACTGCTTGCCAAAGGGGATACCGATGATCGTAACGCACAGCACCGCGCCGAGCACAGCGGCTTCCACAGCCATGGGAATCCCACTAAAAATCAACCAAAAAATATTACAGACGACGGAAACCGCGCTTCCTCCATATTCAACCTCCTTGCCAAATGGAAAAAATGCAAGCTTCGCAAACTTGAAGCACTGCTTCCCAATGGGGATACCAACGATCGTGATGCACCAGAGCACACCAGCAGCCACCCAGCTGAGACCGGTCCACAGCCCGCCGAACAGAAACCAAAGAATATTTCCCAGACAGCCCATTCCAGCCGCCTCCCTTTCTCAATATGCCCACGCCAAAATGCGACAGGCTTTGGTTTCATTCTATGGAAAAAGCTGCGACGCGTCAATGGTAAAACGGGCTTGGGGAGAAAGTTTACACGGCGGGAACAGACGGGAAACAAATTATTCAAATCTATGGCCGATGCCTATGGACGGATCGGGAAACCAAAACTTCCGGCCGATTGGTTTCGAAGAGCAGCAGAGGCTCTCTCCCGTGCGGTCCTTCAATCGATTGATCGGCAAAGTTTTTCCACTTTCCTCATCAATTTTGCGTTTTCTCTTGACAAAGCCGCTTGCCTGCGCTATGATACCATTATATTCATAGTAATTATATAGGAATTGCATGAATAGATCTATTTCGGGAGCGACTAACGTGAAAGGAGCTTTCACGCTGCGAAAATTGGCTTTTTGATTTGAAAGAGCCAATTTACGCTTTACGGAATCGCCATTTTTATTCCTGTTTTAGTCGCCTTCGGCGAAATGGAGGTTATGAGAAACAAATGAAACATACTCAGACATGCCGCTTTGTTTTTCGAGAACGAATGTGTCGCCGCTGAACGAAGCACAGCCAAACATCCTGAAAAAGTGACGGAAGGGAATGGATTGAATGTCTGAACAAAAAAATTATCGCTTTGAAACCTTGCAGCTCCACGCAGGTCAAGAGTCGCCCGACCCCGCTACCGGCGCGCGCTGCGTGCCAGTCTATCAAACGGCAGCCTATGTATTTGAAAACACCGCACAGGCAGAGGCACGGTTTGCGCTGGCGGAGCCCGGCAATATCTACAGCCGGCTGACCAATCCGACGCTTGATATCTTTGAGCGGCGCATGGCGGCGTTGGAAGGAGGCGTTGCGGCGCTGGCCACTGCATCCGGCGCGGCGGCAATCACCTATGCGGTACAAAATATTGCGCACGCAGGCGACCATATTGTATCGTCGCAATCCGTTTATGGCGGCACCTACAACCTCTTTGCCCATACGCTGACCGAAAGCGGGATTGAAACCACCTTTGTGGACGGCGACAGCCCGGAGGCCTTCGCAGCCGCCATCCGCCCAAACACAAAAGCCTTTTTTGTGGAATCACTGGGCAACCCAAATTCCAATGTGGCGGATATAGAACGCATTGCACAGATCGCGCATACAAACGGCATTCCCCTGATTGTGGATAACACCTTTGCCACCCCATACCTCCTTCGGCCAATCGAATATGGCGCGGATATTGTCGTGCATTCGGCAACGAAATTCATTGGCGGGCACGGTGCGGCTATCGGCGGCGTGATTGTGGACGGCGGCAAATTCGACTGGGCCGTCTCCGGAAAATTTCCCTGCCTGACCGAGCCGGACCCTAGCTACCACGGCGCTGTTTTTACACAAGCGGCTGGGGCTGCGGCTTATGTGACGCGTATTCGCGCCGTATTGCTGCGCGACACAGGCGCAACGCTCAGCCCCTGGCATGCGTTCCTCTTTTTGCAAGGGCTCGAAACGCTCTCCCTGCGCGTAGAGCGCCATGTGGAAAATGCGCTCAAAGTGGCGGCATATCTTTCAAACCACCCGAAGGTGAAGCGCGTCAATCACCCCTCCCTGCCGGGTAGCCCGACGCACGCCCTCTATGAGCGCTATTTCTCACGCGGCGGCGGCTCGATTTTCACTTTTGAAATGGAGGGCGGCGAGGCGGCGGCAAAAGCGTTCATCGACCGGCTCAACATCTTCTCCCTGCTGGCAAATGTGGCAGATTTGAAATCTCTCGTCATTCATCCCGCAAGCACGACGCATTCCCAACTCAACAAGGAAGAATTGGAGGAATGCGGAATCTATCCGGGCACGGTACGGCTCTCTATCGGCACGGAGCATATTGACGACTTGCTGGAGGATTTAGCGCAGGCGCTGGCATAATGCGAAAGAGCGCGTTGCATCATTTGAATCTACGCAGAAATAACGGGAGTGTTGCAAAATGAAATATTTTGCAACACTCCCGTTTATTACAAACGAAGTGAGTAACAAAGCAATGCTTGCCGTAGCCACACCGCATGGGGCGCAGAAGCCACGTTCGCCCGTATGAACAGCTTGCGTCATCTACCAATTGGAACCCCACATTATTTTTCTATTTCCCCTGGCAAGAACGGCGAACGCAAAACTGCCCCCTGCTTTGCTCATTGCTTTTGGCTAATCTTGCCGCTCTCACGGTCTTTGATATAAGAAGACGTGGTGGGAATAACGAAACGCATTCCCTTCTCGACGATTTCAAAGGTGCGATCCGTTACATACTCGCACTCGCCATCAATATTGACGGCGCCGGGGTGTCGCTGTGAATCGTCATCTTTTTGCCGCGGCTGAAATGGGTGATATCCCAGCCCAGATGCATACCTTTTTTATACTTCGGCAGGAGCGTCAGCAGCTTGAGCTACCATTTTTCTTCTCCACTACAATAAAATCGAGCACGCCGTCATCCGGCACTGCGAGCGGGGCCGCTTTATAGCCGCCGCCATACCAGCGGGAGTTCGCGCCCACGCAAAACAGCAGCGTCATCTTTTTTGGCTCACCGCCGTCGATGGAAACGGTAAACTCATTATTAAGCTTACGGAAAACGCAATAAACCGCCGCAGCCGTATAAGCCATATCGCCCTTCATAAACGGGAGTTTCTTGAAGGCTGCCTGCTTTGCGCAAACCTCGGCATCAACGCCCATGGAGCACTGGTTGATGGCAATCTTATCGCCGCACTTGATGCAATCCAGCTCAAGGGCGGTGCCATTGACCTGTGCGTCAATATTCAAAAACTGCTCCTGTGTGCCAAAAAGCCGGATAAAATCATTCCCCGATCCAAGGGGCAGCACCGCTACTTCCGCATTGGGGTGGCCAAATGCGCCGTTGACCGCCTCAAATAGCGTTCCGTCGCCGCCGCAGGCATAAAAGCGAACCGGCTGGCCCTTCGACGCCTCCGCCCGAATAAAGTCCTGCGCGGCATGGGGGGAATCCGGCACATGGATTTCTGCATCCAGGTTATGCTCGTTTATGTACGCTTCAATCTGGGGCCGGATTAGCTCCAACGCCTTCCCCTTGCCTGCGCGCGGGTTGATAATGAACACATGCTTCATGCAATGATACCCTCCTGATGAAAATATATTGACTGGCAAGTAAACGAAACTGCGCCCATCGCAGCAGGCGCCCTGTGAAATCAGGCGCATTGCCTCTCCCACGAAAATTTTTTGTTCCCTTTCCTACAAAACCGTTGAAACAAAAAGTTTCCTTCTTACCGCGCCTATTCGATACAAAGAATTGGGCCGGACGTCCGCACATCAGGGTGCAGTAGATCGTTTACTTGAAATACATATAAAGCTGGCATTTGATCATACCATTATATAACTTCCGCCTTTTATCAGCTCTTCTGCCGAACAAAGATTCAAATTGTTCAGATGGGCTAATAATATAATAACTCCATCCGCGTTTTTTGTCAAACTTTTTCCCCATAATTCTATATAATTCATTGGCCTGCTGAATATCGAGCATTCGCTCGCCATAGGGAGGATTGCAAATGAGCGTGCCCTTTTCTGTTTCGGGGGCGAAATCTCGCAAATCTGCCTGTTTCCATGCAATATTTGCCTGAACGCCTGCGCGCAGAGCGTTGGCCTTCGCAAGCTCGAGGGCATCCGCATCGATATCAGAGCCATAGGCCTGAAAATGCACATCCCGCTTGACCAAGTCGCGCGCACGCTCGCGCTCCTGTGCCCATGCGCTTTGGGGCAGGGCATCCCACCGTTCGGCAGCAAAATTACGGTTGACGCCGGGCGCAATATTTTGAGCCATCATTGCCCCCTCAATTAAAATCGTGCCTGAGCCGCACATCGGGTCATAGAGCGTATGATAATCCGCAAGCGGGCAAGGCTGCAAAGAGAGGCGGAGAGCGTTTCCTTCAAAGGCGCATAATTGGCCTGTAGGCGGTAGCCGCGCTTATGAAGCCCCGCGCCGGAGGTATCCAGCAGGAGGCTTGCTTCATCCTTCATGATAGAAAATTGGATTTGATGGATAGGCCCCGTCTCTTCAAACCACGGAATATGATAAACACTTTTGAGCCGCTCTACCACCGCTTTCTTGATGAGTGCCTGGCAATCACTCACGCTGAAAAGCGCTGAGTTGATGGAATACCCTTTCACGGGGAAGGCATCCTCCCTGCCGATCCACGCTTCCCAAGGAAGCGCTTTTGTCCCCTCAAACAGCTCGTCAAAGGTTCTGGCGGGAAAGGAACCGATCAAGATTTGAATGCGCTCGGCAAATCGGCAATTGATATTGGCACGCGCAAGAAGATTCGCATCTCCGGAAAAGAGCACGCGCCCATTCTCTGCCGCCACATCAATTGCGCCCATATCGCGCAGTTCCTGTGCAATAAGGCTTTCCAAACCTAGAAGGCACGGCACTACACAGCGGATTTTCAGCTCGTTGCTTTGCATAAAATGATAACCATCCTTTTTGCCAATACTAATTCTCATGCTATACCCGAATGGCGGGCATCTACTCCAACAAAAGAGGCGCCAGGGCAAGCCCTGCCGCCTCTTCTGCTTATTTTATACGGATTGCGCCCAATGCGCAATCAAAACTTTCGGGAAACTCCTGCCAGCTGCCCTGCATTTATAGGGTATCCGGCTCAATCAAACCATAGCCGCCGTCTTTGCGGCGGTAGACGACATTAATCTGGTTAGTCACCGCATTGAGGAACACATAGAATTGATGACCCAGCAGATTCATCTGCAAAATTGCCTCATCCACATCCTGCGGCTTGTTCAGAGGAATCTTTTTTGTGCGTACCACATCGAAATCCAGCTCCTCTGAAACCGGCTCCATATCCGTATACGCATCAAACGCTCCGGAACGCAGCCTCTTTTCCACCCGGGTTTTGTTTTTACGGATCTGTCGTACCAGAGAATCAACGCAGCCGTCCAGCGCATCCTCATATCCTCCGCCCGCTCTTCCGCACGGAAATCATGCCGCCGTGCGCGACGGTGATCTCCACAATCTTGGCGGATTTCTCCACGGTAGCGGTGATTTTGGCCTCCGCCTCCTCACCGAAAAAGCGCTCGATCTTTGCAAGCTTCTTTTCCGCATGTGTTTTGAAGGATTCTCTTGGCGTGCATTTGCGTCCGGTAATGGTTATTTTCATAACGACATCCCCTTCTTCTATATTGAATCCCTGAAGCGAAGCGGTATTCCGCCGCATCAAAGGGACCTACGAATAAGAATGCCCTCCTCTTGCTCTCATTATAGCACATATGCACAGAATAGCAAAGGGTTTACAAAATTTTTTTGAGATGTCTTGTAACATGGCAGCCAATATTGACCGCAACCGGCAAGCCTGCAATGTGGGTCGCCCCAGCCTCCACATTCACAGCGAAAGCCGTCGTTTTGCCGCCAAAGCCTGCGGGCCGATGTTCAGCCGGTTGATGCGTTCGAGCAGCTCCTCCTCCAATTGCGCGTAAACGGCTTTGGGTTCCGCTGGGAAACCGGGCGGCAAAGCGCCTGTTTCGCCAGCAGGGCGCAGCCTCAAAATCGCCGCCGATCCCGACGCGACCACCATCGGCGGGCAGGGGTTGCCGCCCGCCATTCGTACTGTGTCAACAACAAAATCTACAACGCCTGCCCGTCCGGCGGCTGGGGTCAACATTTGCAGGCGGCTCATGTTTTCACTGCCAAAGCCCTTGGGCGCGACGGTCAGCGTTACTTTTTCACCCGGTACGATGCGCGTGTGCAGCACGGCTGGCGTATTATCGCCCGTGTTGATGCGCTCCAGTGGGTCGCCCACCACAGAGCAGCGCAGCAGCCTTCCGTATAGCCCCGGCGCACGCCCTCCTGAACAGCGGCCTCAAAATCGCCGCCCGTGAAATGCACCTCCTGGCCGACCTCCGCAAACACAACCGCCATGCCGGTATCTTGACAGACGGGGATATCCAGCTCCCGCGCAGCGTCAAGATTATCGAGCAGATCCTGCATAATGCCTTGGGGGAGCGCCTGCTCCTCACAACCGGCGCAGGAGGAGATGCACTGTGTTAAATCTTCCGGCAGCCGTTTATTCGCCGCGACGCACAGTTCACGCACCGCATTTGTAACCTCTGAAACATCCATTTCCCGCATTAAAATAACCCATTCCTTTCTAACAGCCATACCCACCCCTTCCAAAGGGGCAAGGCCTATCTTTTCAAACAAATCCTGCCGGGGCGCCTCCTCTTTCATGCCTGATATAAAATCTCGCCGCCGCCTACCACCAGCGCCGGTTTTGCGGCAATGGTTAAGGGATCGCAGGGAAACAGAGAGAAATCCGCATCCTTACCGGGCTCAATCGAGCCCACGCGGCTAGAAATGCCACAGATCTCAGCCGGCGTGAGCGTGATGGCCCGCAGAGCCGCCTCATAGGGTAAGCCCTCCCGCACGGCAAGCCCTGCGCATATCGGCAAATATTGGATTGGAATCACTGGATGATCCGTGATGATCGAAATGCGCACGCCTGCCTTTTGCAAAATGCCGGGCGTGGCCGGGGTGAGCTCGTGCAGCTCCGGCTTGCAGCGCTCAGAGATCAGCGGCCCGCTCATGGCAGCCACATGGCGCTTGGCAAGCGCATCCGCAATTTTGTGCCCCTGCGTGCAGTGAACAACCGCGTAATTCAGGCTGAATTCTTCCGCAATGCGCATGGCGGTACAAATATCGTCCGCGCGGTGCGCGTGAATATGAATGGGAAGCCCCTTTGTAAACAGCGGTTCCAACGCTTCGAGCTTGGCGTCGAATTCGCACAGCTCCCCTTCCTCCTGCGCACGCTTCTTTTTTTCAATATATTCCCGTGTTTTGGCGAGCTGCTCGCGGATAAGCGCGGCGGTCGCATGCGCGTGTGGGTGTTTCGTTCTTTTCATGATAGACGGACTTGGGGTTTTCACCGAGTGCAAATTTCATGGCAACAGGCGCTTTGATGACCATATCATCGATGAACCGGCCGTAGGTTTTCATTGCAATGAGCTGCCCGCCGATGGGATTGGCGCTCCCCGGGCCGGTGACAACGCTCGTCACGCCCGCGCGCACGGCCTCTTCAAAACAATAATCGAGGGGATTGACCGCATCGAGCGCGCGCAGCTGCGGGGTGCAGGGATCGGTCTGCTCGTTAATATCATCGCCTTCAAAGCCGAGAGAATCCTCGCAGATGCCAATGTGCGTGTGCGAATCGATAAATCCTGGCAAAAGCCGGGCGCCTCGCGCGTCGATCACCTCGCCTACCGAAAGCTTTGGGAGCTCCTCCATCGGGCCCGCTGCGACGATTTTACCTTTTAGGGTATCGACGAACCCGTCCTCGACGACCGGGCCGGAGATAGGGTAAATCTTTGCATGAATGATGCGCATAATTATGTATTTCCTTTCTTCACAATGAATCATCTATGCCCATTGAAAAGCCTATTCGAGCCGTTCCGCCAGCAGACTGCCGCCCATTTGATAGGCCTCGCTCATTTCCCTGCGCAAATTCTCATAAAAGGAAACCGCCGCCTGCCGCCGCTGCAACGCGAGCTCCGCCCCTCTGCGCGTATAAAACCGATCGTACAGGCCTTCTAGTTTCCGCTTGTATTCTTGAAAAAAAGAGGCTGCGTATCGTTGAAGCCATCGGATACTTCCCACTCCTCCGTCAAGGAATACAAGGGTTCCCCAGCCTGGCCTTTATAACATATCGTGCGGGCAAGCCCGATTGCACCTGTCACATCGAGCTTGTCGGCGTCAAAAAGAATCTTTTCCTCCGGGGTGACCGGCGGGCGGTCGGACCGAAACCGATGCCTTTCAATACAGGAAGCAACCTTCTCCGCAAAAGTGGGCGGAAATCCATTTTGAACGAGAAAGGCCAACGCCTTTTCCGCCCCCACGGCCGCATGGCATAGGGCCGGATTTTCAAACTGCTCCCTGCGCCCGATATCGTGCAGCAGGCAGGCGGCGATCAGCACATCGGAATCCACCGGCTCCTCAAATGAGGCGATATCCAGCGCCGCATACAGCACCCGGTAGATATGCTCCCTGTCATGGCGCTGTCCCGCATGCAGGAAAGCATATAGGCCTCGATCAACCTGTAATCCTTCGTTTTCATGTAAATCCCCCCTTTTTTGTAACCGCTGATTGAACCGGTGCTTCCTTTACAGCGAGAAGCTTTCCGGTAGGAGCTGGGCGAGCGTGAACGCCCGGATTGCTCCGTCCGCCCCGCCGAGCAGGATGCGGAAATCGTCGAAACAGAATTCCCGCATGACCTGGCGGCACACGCCGCAGGGCGGGCAAAAGCCGGAACACGTGCCCTCCTTCCCGCCGACGACCGCGATGGCTATAAACGCCCGCTCCCCCTCGCTGACAGCCTTTGCAAACGCCGTGCGCTCCGCGCAAATGGTGGGTGAATAGGAGGAATTTTCAATATTGCATCCGAGATAGACCGCTCCGCTCTCTGCCAGCAGCGCCGCGCCAACCTGAAAGCCGGAATAGGGCGCGTAAGCGCGCGCCATAGCCGCCCGCGCAAGGGAGACGAGCTCTGAATCTGTCATAAAAGGGTCCGTCCTTTCAATCCGGTTGGAATCCCATGGAGGTTATCACACTTTTCGGAGCATTCCTGCAAAGCTCTCGCCCGCAAGCGGGCCGTCCGCGCCCAAAAGCTCCAGAACCGTTTTGCCAATATCCGCAAACTCTTCCGCGTGCCCAGCGGCACAGGGGCAATTTTTTCTCCATAGACGAGCAGCGGGATATATTCTCTCGAATGGTCGGTGCTCGGCGTTGCGGGATCGCAGCCGTGATCGGCGGTGATCATAAGCACATCATCCGCCCCCAAATGCGGCAGAAAACCAGCCAGCCAGCCGTCAAAGGCGGCAATGGCGGCGGCGTAGCCGCCACATCGTTGCGGTGGCCATACAACATATCAAAATCAACAAGATTGACAAAGCAGAGGCCGCGAAAATCCTCGTTTTCCAGCCGCCTTGTCTGCGCCATGCCATCCGCATTTCCTTTGGTTGGGATCGCGCGGGAGACGCCGCGCCCAGCAAAAATATCGCTGATTTTCCCCACGGCGACCGTTCCCCGGCCCTGCTCCCGCAGCAGGTCGAGCATTGTAACGCCCGGAGCTCCAGGGAAAATCGTGCCGGTTTGCCGTGCGCGTGAAGTGCGGATACACGCCGGTAAAAGGTCGGGCGATCACGCGGCCCACCGCATGTTTGCCCGTGAGCACTGCGCGCGCTTGCGGCAGATTTCATAGAGCTCCTCCGGCGGGATAAGCGATTCATGCGCCGCGATTTGAAAAACACTGTCCGCGGAGGTATAGACGATCAGTTTGCCGGTCTCCAAATGCGCCCGGCCATAATCCAGGATGACCTGCGTGCCGGAATAGGGGCGGTTGCAGAGCACGCCGCGCCCAGTGGCCTGTGTGAAAGCGTCGAGCACCTCTGCCGGGAAGCCATCCGGATACGTCGGCAAAGGATGATCGGAAACCAGGCCCGCGATCTCCCAGTGCCCGGTTGTCGTATCCTTGCCCTTTGAGCGCTCAACGCAGCGGCCGTAGGCGGCAAGCGGCGCATTCACACCCTCCCGGCAATCCACACCCTCGATGTTGAAAAGCCCCAGCCTTTGCAACGTATCCGCCCGGAAGGCCGGCGAGTGGGAAATGCTCGCCAGCGTGTTGCTGCCCGCGTCGCCATAGGCCGCGGCATCCGGCAGTTCGCCAATACCAAAGCTATCTAATACAATGAGAAAAATCCGCTTGCATGTGAGAGAGGGCATCATCGTTCCTCCATTTAATCAGCTGAATATAGTATACACTGCGCCATTCCCGCTTGCAAGCGTCCCATAGAGGGAATGCGGCAAACGAGCTTAAAACGCTTTGTCCTTGTCAAATCGCACCAAATGCGTTAAGATAAAGAATACTCATTTTAGTATCATAAGCGGGGAAAGAAGGTTTTATGTAATGTCGAAAGGAAAAAAAGCTGTGATTATCATTGCCGCCATCGTCGTTGTGCTGGCGGTGGCCGCGGGGATCATCCTAATGCCGCGCCACGGAAAAACGGTGGCGGATACTTGGTCGCCCTATGATACCTACGGCGGGCAGAAGTGGATCCGCACAATCGAAAAGCAGCCGGGCAAGGATTTTAAAATTTTGCAGATCACCGACACGCAGCTCTATATGCTGCCGGGCGATAACAAAAAAGCGCTGGAATTGACAAAAGAGCTTGTCACGGAGGAAAAGCCCGACCTAGTGGTGCTGACGGGCGATAACGTATCCGCCCTGTTTACCGACTGGCTGATCGACGATGTGATCGACTGCATGGAAAGCCTCGGCGTGCCGTGGGCGCCTGTTTTCGGCAACCACGACGGTGAGGGCAAAGCAGATCTCAAATGGCAGGGCGAGCAATTTATGAAGCGGAGCACTGCCTCTATCAGCTGGGCCGAGCAATCTCACAGGCGAAGGCAACTATATCATCAATGTGACGGAAAACGGCAAAGTCATTCAATCCCTGATCCTGATGGATTCCGGCAATCATGATACCTACGCGACGGCTCCGGGGAAGAAACCTCCGCCTACGCCTATATTCACTACGATCAGATCGAATGGTATAAATGGGCCATCCGCAGCGTGAGCGCACAGCAATATGGCAGCTTTGACCCCGCCGGCGGCAAGGTGGTGGAATCCATGGCCTTCTTCCACATTGCACTGCCGGAGATGAAGGAGGCGCTCTTACCCTATCTTGATGAAAACGGCCTGGGCGAGGTGCCCGAACACCTTGGCTTTGGCGCGATTCGTGAAGGCATTGCCTGCCCGCCGCTTAACTCCGGGCTCTTCGACGCGATGAAGGAGCTTGGCAGCACCAAGAACATATTTTTCGGCCACGACCACGCAAATGACGCCTCCGTTGTATATGAAGGCATTCGCATGACCTACGGGGTCAAAACAGGCCCCAGCCCCAAACCATGGAACGACGCGGTCGCCTATGGCGGCACGCGGATTACGCTGAAGGATGCGGATCATTCCGTTCGGGTAGAGCATATCTACAAGGGCGGCCCGGAGAAATAACATCTTCCCTTTGCTCGCCATCAGCTCTCTCCTCCTCCCCAAACAGCAGATCATCCGCGCGGATGGAAAACAGCCGCGCTATGCGCATCAAAGCGATCGTGTCGGGCAATTCCACATCGCGCTCCCATCGGCTTACCGCCGCCTCATCGCAAGACAGGGCGGCGGCAAGCTGTTTTTTTGTGAGCGCGTGGCGCGTGCGGAGCCTTCGAATTCGCTCGCCGATCGTATGCCCCTCATGCTTGGCCGCGGCGAGCACCTGCGAGCCTGCGAAACCACCTGAAACGAATTGGGCTCCGCCTTTTCCCACTCCAGGGCCAAGACGGCATATTGAATGCGGCTGTTAATCACCTCCTGCGCGCGGCGCAGCGTGCGGGAAACAGTGGAGCGGTTTAACCCCGTTTCCCGCGCGACCTGGGCGGGCTTTTCCCCCTCCAACCAACAGCGCTCCAGAAGCTGCCGCTGCGAGGGGCTCAGCTCCTCTTGAATAATCCGCTCCAGCGCCCGTGCCAGCTTGCAAACCGCTTGCCGATGGTGCTCTTCCTCCGGGGAGAGAAACGCCTGCTCGACCCAGCTCTGATAGGCGAAAAGATCCCAGCTATTTTGTGAGCAAGCGGTGGGCCGCCCGCCATTTTGCTTCATGATATCAAGCCTTTCTCTATTTTTCCCATTCTTATGGATATTTGTTCCGGCAATAAATAGAACAAATGTTCTTTTCTCAATTCTTATTATAGAGTCATTGTTACAATTTGTCAATATTATCAAAAATTAATTTTCTGCCGCTTGGGTTTTGAAAAAAGACAGCCCTAATATCCACAAAGCTTCCTTGCAGCCGCCTTTAAAAAAATACGCCGCAGGATACGAAAGGTATCCCACGGCGTATTTTGGGTTTGACGCCTGTTTAGTGGAGCGTTAGATCCGTGTAAATCATGCAGTGGTCGGAAGGAATACGGCCATCCACCAGGTCGGTTACCACACGGTAGACTTTTGGCGTGATAGTATCCTTCGTAACAAAGAGGAAATCAATCGGGCTTTTGCCCGCGAGCCCTTCCATATCAAAACCGTTGAAGGTGCCCATGCTCATGGTATCCGGCGCAAGGTATTTGCTATCGCCCAACGCGGCGGTCATCCCGCGGTAAACCTCGGAACCCTCCGACACATTAAAATCCCCTGTGCAAACCGTGGGCAGGTTCAGCTCTGCGATCTTATCCAAAATGATTTGCACGCTGTTTAAGCGCGCCTGTGCGCCGACGTGATCGAGGTGCGTGTTGAAATGCGCGTAGCTCTCCCCCGTCTCCTTATTGCGGAGCACCGCCCAAGTGCATATGCGGTTCAGCTGTGCATCCCAGCCCTTGGAAGGCTTCTGCGGTGTTTCGGAGAGCCAAAAGCTGCCGGAATCAACGAGATCATACTTCTCTTTCAGATAGAAAATCGGTGTGAATTCATCGAACACATAACCATCCCGGCCAATGCCCACATAGGCATAAGCAGCAGCTCCGCCTGAAGAGCAAGCAGCCAGCCAGGGTGCGCCTCCTGCAAGCCGATGGAATCGGGCGCATATTTTTTGATTGTTTCGGAAACCGCGCGGATGCGGAAGAGAAAGAAATTTTCACCCTCCCCCGCTGTTTGCACATTGAAGCTTGCAACACGCATAGCGCCGGGGAAAATCTCCACCTGCGCCGCAGGCGGATCATCCGGAATCTCTGGAAGGACGCCATCCGGAATTTTGACAAGCCCACCCGTCATAATAGACAGCAGCGCGCCAAAGGACAGGATCAGGGCGACAACCTTATTCATCACGAGTTTCAACAATGCCTGCATGACTGTTTACCATCCTTCTTCCCCTCGGTTGTGTGATTAGGCTTTATTTCATTACCACATCCGCATAGATCGCATAGTGATCCGACGCGAATCGGCCATTGACGCGATGATTCAGCACACGGTAAACCTGCGGGGCGACCGTGGCTTTGGTGACAAAAATATAATCAATCGGGCTTTTTTTGCTCATAAAGATTGGGAAATAATCGTGGTAGGTACCGCTCGCCATCGTATCCGGCGCGAGATATTTGCTATCTCCAATGAAGCCGTCATTCATTAGGTTATAAACCGTGCTACCCTCATTCACATTGAAATCGCCCGTGCAAACCACAGGCATATCAAAAGAAAGGATCTTTTCGCGCACCAGTTTCGCGCCGTTTACGCGCGCTTCCTCGCTGGCATTATCAAGATGCGTGTTCACATGCGCATAGGTGAAGCCTGTAGCTTTTTCTCGCAGGATCGCCCAGGTGCATAGGCGGTTGCAGCCGCCATTCCAGCCAAGGGACGGGAGCTCCGGCGTTTCAGAGAGCCAGAAGGTACCGGAATCGACCAGGTCATATTTATCCTTGCGGTAAAAAACAGGGTTAAACTCGCCCGCTTCCTGCCCATCATCGCGGCCCACGCCAACCCAGCCGTATTCCGGCAGGCCTTCGGTGAGATCCTCCATCCAATCCTTCAGCGCTTCCTGTAGGCCGAAGGAATCGGGCTTCGCATCCCGCAGGGTTTGGATGACCAGCGGCGCGCGGCTCTTCTCGGAGCGCAGGCCATCCCCGCCATAGCGGACGTTAAAGGATAGGATGCGCACCTGGCCTTCCGCCACCTGGGGCACCTCCACATTTGGCGGGAACAAAAACCCGCACAGGGCCGTGACCGCCGCTATGATTAGGGATAACACTTTACTGATGAATGCCATTTTTCGCTTCCCCTTCCATGATAATCGCCAATCCAGACAAAAAAGATTGGTCCTCTGCCTGTATCTTAGCACAATCCTCCCAAAAAGACAATGAGCATGCAGCAAAAATACTGCATGCTCACAAGAGGGAAAAGGGGATGCGGGGCGCAGCCGTTACTCAACCGCCCCGCCAACGAAAAGAGGTGTAGATATGAGCTATCCAAAAGCGGGACTTATATACATCCGATCTCTTTGGAGCCAGCGGGAGCCGAAAAACGCCCAGAACGTTTTTTCCGCCGTTACGCTCCCGCCGGCACGACAGGCTGGGAGAGGAGTGTAAAACCCAGCCGCCTTCAGAGGATCGGAGGTATAACAAAAAAGAAGGGAAACGTTTAGTAGATAGAAACCATTGGGGTCGTGTAAGTATAGGTTTGATAAATCAGCAGCTTATAAGCGCGCACCGTATAGGTGGCCTCATAGTAGCCGTTCGGCAAAGATGGGGTTGTGTAGCTATAGTTCAACGGATAGCCAGAGCCTTGCAGGTTGCTGTTGGTATCCTCATTGGCATACACATACCAATCGTTGGCCCCGCCCCCAATCGGGCAGCGGCGAAGCTCCACCCAGACCTTGATGTTGGTCACGGCAGTACTGGCGCGATCCGTCCTCAAATACAGATTCAGCTGCTTCGTGCCGGTCCGGTCAAGGCCATAATCTGGATATGTGATATACATAGAACGGCTCAGGTCTTCCTGATATTCCGGCCCTTCCTCCTGCACCGCGCCAGCCGTCATGCCCAAGGGCAGGAGCAGCAGCATGCAGCACAGCAGGATGGACAGCCACCGTTTTACGGATTTTCCATGTGTTTTCATCTTCAAACTTCCTCCGTTTTTTGTGATAGAGGGGTGCTTTTTAAAAAACCCCCTCACTCTATATAACGAAAAAAATCGAAAATGTTGCACTTGATTGACAAAAAATTTTAGTTTTGCTGCAATTTCGTCGATTGTGCTATTTTTATGAGTTCTTCTTTGGGCAAATTGTCCACAAAAACGCGGAAGCTATAAGGGCCCTTCATCCACATCAGGCTCGCGCGATTCTCCTGGTTCTTAATCTTGACGTAAAGGCATTTGCCGAGGCCCTCCACCTCAATCTCCTCCAGCGTCTCATTTTCCAAGTAAAAAATCTGGGTACCACGCGGATAGCTCTGGCTGAAGGTGATATAGCTGCCTGGCCAGAAAAGGAAGCCGTCATCCTTGCGATAGCAGTAATATTCGTCACCATCACTCTGATGGGTTTCCAATGCGTAATCCGCCGGAATGTAGGTGGGCGCGTATCGCTCCGGAAGCAGATAGGTGCCATCCGGCTGCTCAAGATAAGGGTTTGTATTTTCCACCAGAAATCCATCCGGCGTGGTGGGCGCAGCGATCACGCCAAGGTAGTTATCCATATCAATCTCAAACCCGGCAAAATCCTGCTTGGAATTCAGGTTGGAGAACACGCTGGTCATGGCCACCACTGCGAGCAGCGCTGCAACAACACCAATGCGGAGCACTTGCCTGCTGCGCTTGCCGTGCAACACCTTCACGCCGGCTGGGCGGCCCTTGGCACGGAGGATTTGCCTTTTGCGCTTTTCATACGCTTTGGTAAAGGTAACGCCGGAAAGCTCCTCTGCGCTGGGCAAGCCGCTACTCTCTTCCTGCGCATAGCGCCGCAAAGCGGAGCAGAGAATCTGATCATTTTCTTCCCTACGCTGATTCATCCCAGAGAACGCCTCCTATCGATAAGGCAAAGGCAACAGCATCCACTTTCTATGATTTTGATGGCCTGTCCTATAAACCCTTACACTCTATATAACGTAAAAAAATCCAAAATGTTGCACTTCACCAATGATATTTAATAAAATGTTTATTGTTAAGTATTTATTAGAATTATGCCCTGTTTTTATACGTCAAAAATAATCAAATATTGTAATTTTATCCCAATTTAGATAAAAAACAAACAGCCGGAAGAAACAGTAAAATTTCTTCCGGCATGCATAAAAATGGCATTTTCTTTTTCATGCCCGTCAGGCCTTGTTCCGTTTGCTTTTCAGTGCCCTTTTCCGGAACAAAATGACAATATTTCCGTTTTAAATAACACCTTTTCCCAGGCTTAACACGCGGCTCATCCTCCGGATTGGTCATGAACAAAACGCCCAGCGTATTCGGCCCACAGTGGGCGGAGATGGTGCATCCTGCGCGGGTGACAAAAATCTCCTGAAAACCTGCAAGCTGCTCCACGGTTTTCTTCACCATCTCGATGCGCTCAGGCGACATGCCCGAATGCGTGATGAAAACGCGGTCGAGCTTTAAATCCTTTCTGCCAGCGAGCTGATCGGTGGCATACTGCACAAGGGCCTTATCGAGCGTACCACGGTATTTTTTGCCCACTCCCATCGCGCCGTTGCGCGCCGGGTCCACCATAATGCAGGGCTTGAGCTTTAACAGGTTTGCGCCAAGCATCGCCACGGAGGAGCACCGGCCGCCCGCATGCAGAAACTCCAGCGTATCCAGCACAAAGCTTGCATGGGCATAGGGGCGGAGGGCATTGACCTCCTGCTGAATCTGCCGCCCATCCATCCCCTGTGCGATGCGCTCAGCCGCCTCAATCACGAGCAGGCCCATGCCGGTGGAGAGGTTGCAGCTATCAACCGGGTAAACATTGCCCAGCTCTTCGGCAGCGATGCAGCAATTTTGATAGGCGGAGGAAAGGTTGGAGCCCAGGTTGATATGCACCACCTGGTAGCCATCCTCCACCCACTGACGGAAGTATTCCACATATTCCCCCGGCGTGATTGCGCTCGTTTTGGGCAGCTGCTTATGCTGCCACCAGGCCTCATACAACGCATCTGGGGAGATTTCCCCATCCGCATACTGCCGACCCTCCAACAGGATATGGAGCGGATACATGTGAACCTGATAGCGCTCAATGAGCGCCGCACTCAAATCGCAGGTGCTATCCGCGCTTAAAATCACCTTTTGCGGCATTCGTCGTTCCCGCCTTTCAATCATGTGTTAAATTTAGCAAACACAGCTGGTGTAGGCTGCTTGTTTTGTATATTTTAGCATACTACATGGGCTATATGATTCTAATATTCCATATTAAGGCGCCGCTTTGCCGAGAGGCGCGCTATTCAGACTTCCGCCCTGCCGCAGTAGAGCCGGATGGCGTCCCGCAGGAAGATAGACAGACCCTCTGCATAGCGGTCAATCTGGCGGGTAAACCGCTCATCCGCCACATACATCTCGCCAAGGCCGATGAGAATTTCATCCGTGCAATCATAAAAATAACGTGTAATCAGCGATTGCCACTGCTCCACCAGCGCCTGCGCGCGGGGCGAAGCGGGCCCCTCCTCCATGCAGGAGGCAAGGCCGCCGTAGACCGCCTGCATCTCCGCGTGGATCCTTGCCCAATCTGCGCTGGTGTATGCGCCCGTCTTTTTGGCGCTCTGCGCATAAGCGGGCGAATCGCCCCAGCGCTCCTTCGCCTCTTCGGCATACCGCTCCTGCGCCCTGCAAAATTCAGAGGCGTCAAAAGGTTTAAAATCCATGGTAATATCCCCTTTCAAAATATGATCCACAAGCTCGATCAAGCGCTCGAGGCGCTCCCGCTTCATTGCGAGCAGCTCCCGATGGCGCTCCATCGCCCTGCGGCTGTTAAAGGAAGGGCTTTCCAAAATCCGCCGGATCTCATCGAGTGGGAATGCAAGCTCCCGAAAAAAGAGAATCTGCTGTAGCCGCGCAAGGCAGGCTTCGTCATAAAGGCGGTAGCCCCTTCGCTTGTGCCGCTCGGGCGCAGCAGGCCGATCTCATCATAATAATGCAGTGTGCGCACACTGACGCCCGTTAGACGGGCGGTTTCCCCAACGGTGAGCGGTTTCATCCACGATCATTCCCCTTCCGAGGGACTAGCCGCTTCTATGCGCCCCAGCCCCTGATTGAGCGGGTTTGGTTGCCCGCTGAAACAAGCATATTCCATCACGCAGCGTCAAGGTCAAGCGATTTTGAAAAAATGTTGCACTTTTCTCCATCATGCCTAAAATGACTTGTCATATACCTATACTTTGATATAATAAGGAGAGAAACGCGCTGTCGCAAACGCAAGGATTTTGCGATACCCCATTCTATAATGGAGCAGATAGCGGGGCAGGCGCCCCCGCACGGAAAGAACCGGCTATCCGTTTGAGAGATAGAGCTTTCAAACTGCTTGGTGCTGGAAAGGATTGGTTCATATGAAAGAGGAGAAAAGCAAGCTGTTACAGGCCCTGGAGGCAAAAGTGAAGGAACTCACCTGCGGCGGGATGTGCATCGCCTATTCCGGTGACGATGGCAGCACCCTGCTGCTCAAACTCGCAGCGGATATGAAGGCGCGTATTTTAGCCGTCACCTTCCGCTCCCCTCTCGCTCCTGTGGAGGAGGCACAAGCCGCACAGGAGCGCGCAAAGGCGTTTGGCGCGGAAAGCCACCTCCTGCCGGTGGATTTATTGCGGGATCCACGCATTGCGTCGAACTCTCCCAGCCGATGTTTTTATTGCAGGCGGACACAATATGAGGCGCTCTCCGCCTTCGCGGTCAACCGTGGCATTTTCTGCATCTGCGACGGCACCTGTGCGGACGCTGGGGAAGCAGAGCAGGAAGATAAACTCCGTGCCTGCGGGAGCTTGGCGTACGCAGCCCGTTAAAAGAGTGCGGCGTTACGCGCGCCCAGGCGCGCGCATTGCTGCGGGAACTCGGCGTTGCGCCGGGGGCTATGCTTTCCCCCTGCCTTGCCAAACGCCTTCCCTTTGACACGCCGCTGGAAAAAGCGGAGCTCAAGCTCATTGAAGATGGAGAACGGCTGCTGCGCGGCCTGCGGCTGGATGGCTGCTACCTCTACCTGCACGGTGGGCTCGCGCGCATCGCCGCACGGCGGGATCGGGCGGCTAGCGTGTTGGCCGCAGCACAGGATTGTGTAAACGGGCTGACAGCGCTCGGTTTTTCCCAAGTGACGCTTGATCTGACGCCGCTGCCGGGCGCGAAAGAAGCGGCACGAGAGGAACCGGCACAGGAGCGGGCGGAAGAGTCAGCCTAAACAAAGCTAAGGCTGCATTCTGTATCAGCCCCTGCACGAAAATAGCGGGCCACAATGCGTGGCCCGCATTTTTTTTTGCATCCATAGCGGTTCTGGCCGCCCCATCCGCCGTTACTGGATTTGCGGAGGCTCCAGCGCGATTTTAAGCACCCCCTCTGCCTTCGCCTCAAAGAGCGCATAGGCCTCCATGGCGCGCTCCAAGGGAAAGCGGTGCGTGAGCAAAGGCGTTAGGTCAAGCGCCCCCGATTGGATGAGCTCCAAAATCCGCCCACAGGCATTTGCATCCACTCCGCCCGTTTTAAAGGTTAAGTTTTTGCCATACATCTCCGGAAGCGGCAGGCTCTGCGGCCGCTCGTAGAGTGCAATCACACAAACCGTCCCATTCGGCCTGGCTGCCTGCCACGCGGTTTGGAACGTGCTCTCCCCACCTGCCGCCTCCATCACCACATCTGCCCCGCGTCCCTGCGTCAGGCTACGGGTGAAGGCCACGATGTCCTCATGCATCGGGTTAACCGTTTGATCCGCAATTCCCATGCGCCGCGCCAGGGCAAGCCGCTCCTCGGAAAGATCCGCAGCAATGATGCAGGCCGGGCGGTGCAGCCGGGCACAAGCCATGGTGCAAAGGCCAGTCGGCCCGGCGCCGAGCACCAGCACAGTATCCCCCTCCTGAATTTCCCCGATCTGCGCGCCCCAATACCCGGTTGCCAAAATATCGCCGGTAAAAAGCGCCTGTTCATCCGTGACGCCCGCCGGAATATGGCTGAGCCCATTTTCTGCAAAGGGGACGCGGACATATTCCGCCTGGCCCCCGTCTATCCGGCAACCAAGCGCCCAGCCCCCGTGCACATGTGTACAATTATTGACAAAACCGCGCCTGCAAAAATAGCACTCCCCGCAAAAGGTCTCCACATTGACCGCCACGCGGTCACCTGGACGAAAGCCGCGCACCGTCTCCCCCACTTGTTCCACCACGCCCACCATCTCATGGCCCACGATCACGCCGGGCTTTGCGCGCGGCACGCTGCCGTGCTTGATATGCAGGTCGCTCGAGCAAATGGAGGAGAGCGTCACGCGGACGATTGCGTCCCCCGCCTCCTGCATTTCAGGCACTGGCCGCTGCTCCAATGTAAACAGGCCATTCTCCCGGTAGACGACCGCCTGCATCATTTGATCTTTCACTCGTAACCGCCCCTTCTTCTATTTGTCTCTATTATAGCGGAGATGGGGCGGTTTGTCATGCACCTGTAAAGCGAGAGCCTTATGGCTCGAATAAAATCAATCATGGATATTGTATTTTCCTTCAATATATGTGGTAATAGCCAAAATAAAATTATATTTTTTGTTTATGTATAATATTGAAATATGTATATAGTTATATTACTATATTGATTGAAAATAAAGCAAAGGGGAGATTCCCATGAACGAATACGCCCAATATCCCAATCAAATCGAAAGGAGAAAAAACAAATGAAACAGAAACACATCGTCACCAAACAGCTATCCTTCTTGATCGCCATGATCCTAGTATGCCTCCAATTGCTTCCGATAGGAGCCTTCGCAGTTGGACAAGCACAGCCTCAGGAAGAAATGATGCAAGCACAGGCCGCAAGTACGAAAAATACCGTTCGCCATTTATCGCCAAAGGCTATACATCAGGCGCTTATTATAAACAGCCTGGTTCATCATGGAGCGCCGGATATCACACAGGGCAAGACTATAATTGCAGCAATGATACACTGGTCGCCCCTGCGTCAGGTACAATTCAGCGCAGCAGGTGGGATAATAGCTATGGCAACTACATCGTGATTGCAACCAACGATGGATGGGTCATTTTAATGGCCCATATGGCCTCCACGCCGCTCGTGAAAGAAGGGCAAAAGGTCACAGCCGGTCAGCGGGTCGGCACAATGGGAAGCACAGGCAACGTTACAGGAAAGCATCTGCATCTGGAAATAGAGAGCTCCAGCACATGGGCATACAACAAAAATCTACAGGATCCTCGCCAGTATATTGATCTGGATAACTACGGCGGCTCCTCCACCGGCGGAGCGACATTTATCAAAACGGCTCCACAAAAGAATATGTTTACAGCACCTGGAGCTCCTGCAACGCACAGGGCAGCGATTATATCGGATATATTGATCCCTATGAAACTGCGAATGTCTACGGCTCCTACAACGGCTTATATATTGTTGTTTACAACGCTGGATCCACCAAAAAGGCCGGATTTGTGAAATATTCAGGAGGAAACACCAACCCCTATTGGAACCCCAAAACCTATTCAAATGCTCCACAAGCGAGCCGGTTTACCGGTCTCTGGCAGACGCCAAAAATAAAACAAACGCCATAGGATCGCTCGATCCGTGGGAAACTTGTACCTGTGTGAAAGTGGTCGAGGGCAAACCAGTCGTATTATACACAGCGGGAAGCACCAAAAAGGTGGGCTTTGTGAATTATATGGGCGGAGTCAGTTAAGGCGCTGAATAATTACAGGTAATACAAACGCTATCGAAGAACGGCAATTCTTCCGATAGGCGCTTCCATGTTCTATTCTGCAAAGGAAGAGGCGGAAGATAGACGTTTCCGCCAATAAGCTGCGCAAAGAGGGCATTATAAACGACTGTTTCACAAAGCATAATTTTGATAGATATCTTTGGCCTTCTCTAGAATCATCTCTTTGAGCTTCTGCGGCGAACGCACCACCGCCCGATCGCCATACTGCATCAACCAGGAGATCAGCCCTCGCTCACCTTCGCCTCAAATTTTACAAGAAAATTCCCCTCGCCTGCGGTGCGCAACAGAGCCGTATCCCCAAAACGATCCAGGATCTCTTCAATGAGCTCCCTCCCGCAGCAGAGCTCTACCGTTTCTGTTTCTCCGGAAAACATATGGAAAAGCTGATTCACATAATCCGCAGCGTCAAAAAAATCCGTGTAATCCGACACCTCTCGGAAATCCCGCGCAGGCGTATCCAATGCTTCTGCCCGGTGGATACGATCAAGCGCGCATGCATGAGGTTATCATATTTGGGATTGTTGCACACAAGATAATAATGCCCGCCGGACCAGATCAGCGCATAGGGATTCACGCAAAATTCCTTCTCCTGCAATTCTACCTTCATCTGGCCGGAGAGCGCGCGCCGCGCATATTGGAACCGGACTTGCCGCCCGGCCTGAATGGCTTGATCCAGAATTTCAATCGTATAATAAATTTCCTCATTGGAGCATTTAATGCGATGGTCGATATAGACCTGCCCCTCCAGCCGGGCAGCCTGCCCGCAGCTCACAAGGCCTTCCAGCTTCTGGACGAGCTGCGCCGTTTTTTTGGGTGTAATAAACGCCGCAGCCTGCACCGCATCGAGCAGAAGCCGCACCTCCGCCGTTTCAAAGGTACGCGAGGCAAGAAAATAGCCGGATTTGGGCGCACGGGTGTGCAGAATATCAAGGCCGAAGCTTTTGAGCAGCTCGATATCACCATAGATCGATTTGCGCTGCGCAGCCACGCCGCGTTTTTCCAATTCCCCGCAAAGCTCCTGCGCGGAAAGCGGGTGCTCCTCATCCGTTTGTTCCTGAAAATCTGAAGAAGATACAGCGGTTTCAGCTTTGCATTTGCACTGCCTGCCAAATGGGTTCACTCCAATTCCTGACGTTTGATCGCGGCAGGGCCAGAAGCACCCGCCTCTCATGCTGCCAAAGGCCAAGTCAGGAGCCGGAATCGCCGGCCCCATCATCCAGCTAGTCAATAGGCCATCTTTTCATTGAGCGCGCGGACGGTATCCTCATCGAGCTTCACAATCGCCCGATCATAGGTCATCATGCCGTTCACCTCATTCTCCACATCGCTGACCTGCGTATAGATCGTAGCGCTTAATCCCTTGGGGATTAAGGGAAGAATCTGCTTCTCCAGCAGGCGGCGGTAGGCCTTGGTCAGCTTCTCCTCATTCGCAAACATGCGGTAGCCAAAGCATTTTTGGCGATCCCACACATGGCCGTCGATGATCCGGCTGTAGCCGCCGAACTCCGTCAGCGCAAAGGGGCGGTCATCCAGCTTCGGCAGCCGGACGGGCAGAATATATTTGTGCATACTGTTGAGCTCTCCTCCGCCCTGGTCGTACCAGCGCTTGCGTGATCGACGATGCGGCTTGGATCGCGCTTTTTCACCGCTTCGCCGATCTCCTTGGCGTCAAACTGGCCCCAGCCTTCGTTAAAGGGCACCCAGCAATAAATGGAGGGGAAAACCTCCAGCGCGTCGATCATCTCAAACAGCTCGCGACGGTAATCCTCCCGCGCCTGTTTTTCACCGCGGCTGAAGCGCTTATAATCATCATCCTTCACTTTGATCCCAATATTCGGCAGCACGCCCGCCGTCCAGTCGCCGATATAGCACCGCCGCTGATCATATCCTGCCAGACAAGCATCCCAAGCCGGTCGCAGTGATAATACCAGCGCGCAGGCTCCACCTTGATGTGCTTGCGCAACATATTAAAGCCCAGGCGCTTTGCAACCTCGATATCATAAACCATCGCCTCGTCTGTAGGCGGAGTGAGCAGGCTCTCACACCAATAGCCCTGATCGAGCAGGCCGCGCTGGAAGTAGGGCTTGTTATTGAGCAGCAGGCGCGGCAAGCCCTTTTCATGCGGCCGATGCTGCACTTGCGCATGCCCACATAGCTGCGCACCGTGTCGCGCAATTCGCCCTGCGTGGAAAGCTCCAATTGGAGATCGTATAAAAACGGGGATTCCGGGCTCCAAAGCTTTGCATCCGGCAGATCAATTTCCTCGCTGGTGGAGATTTCCCGGGCAATGATCTCCTTCCCCTCATCAAAAACGCGGAGCTTTAGCTGATAGCCCTCGTCGCAATAGAGCTTGGTATTGAGCGTAAACAGCCCGCGGTCGATATCCGGCACGGCCTTTACTTCGCGGATATAGCATCTATCCACCGCTTCGAGCCAGACCGTCTGCCAGATTCCGGAGGTGGCGGTATACCAGAAGCCATGTGTTTTGAGCACCTGCTTGCCGCGCTGCTGCCAGCTTCATCCGTCGGGTCATATACGCAGACGGTAAGCTCATTGTTATGTGCGTTGATATAGCCCGTAATTTCAAAACTAAAAGGGCAATAGCCGCCGGTATGGGTGCCGACGAGCTTTCCGTTCACCCACACCTTGCACTGCCAATCCACCGCGCCAAAGTGCAAAATGACCTTTTTGCCATAAAAGGCCTCGCTGAGCTCAAACGTGCGGCGATACCACAGCAGTTCATCCGGCTTTAATGCCCGCTCCACGCCGGAAAGCGAGCTTTCTATACAGAATGGCACAAGAATTTGCCCCTCAAAGCGTTCCGGCTGCTGCGCGCCGTGCGGCGTAACCGCATAATCATACAGGCCGTTTAAATTCATCCAGCCTTCGCGTACCAGCTGGGGGCGTGGGTATTCGGGCAGAACGCGGGCAACGTCCACGTTTGCCGCAAAGCGTGTTTTGATTCGTTCCATGGTGTCCCCTCCATTATATTCATCATGCGAAATGCCGTTTGCAGACAAGGCAATTTGGCTCTATTCCTAATTTTAATCGGATCTACTGAATTTGTCTATGCATTCTTGCAAAAATGAGATAAAATTTCGAAAAAAGAGATTGCAGGAGGGGGAAAAATCTGTTATACTATCTATCGTTGTTTCATCAACCATAAGTATGCGGGTATGGCGGAATTGGCAGACGCGCAAGATTTAGGATCTTGTATCATAAGATGTGCAGGTTCGACCCCTGTTACCCGCACCAACAAAACAAGCGGAGTTAAGAACTTCGCTTGTTTTGCTTTTATCCCAGATAAAGCAGCATCCCCCGCCAATTTACTATCAATCATCCCACTAGGAAACTCGCCCTTTTTGTGTTCTCGCTCTCGTTTCTGTTTTGTATTGTAAAAGAAGTTTATAACTTTGGAGCCGATTTTAACTCTTTTTCACGATCGCTTATCGTATAAAAAATAGCCGGGAACGAACTGTTTCCGTGAACGGCTGATATCCCTTGGGCCGTGTTATTTTGGCAAATGTGAATTCACCACGCTATTTTCCTAGATTGTAGGCAAACACAGTTCGCCCCTACTCGCTTCGTAAGAAAAAACAGAAGAAAGGAAAGAGGAACAAATGAAAAAAGTGGCGATTCTCGGATATGGAGGCCGGGGTTACCATTACGCAAAAATGTGCAGGCAGATGGACAAAGACTTTCAGATTGTTGCGGTAATCGATAACTCCGAGGATAAACGAAGGTTGGCAAAAGAAACAGCCAAACTTGACGATGCACAGTTGTTTTCATCTTTAGATGTCTTTCTGGCCGCACCAAAAACCGCAGATTGGCTTTTCATATGCACGCAGGATAAAGATCACAGAGAGCACGCTGTAAGCGCGTTGAAAAAAGGCTATCATCTTTTACTAGAAAAGCCGGTGGCCTGTACGCCAGAGGACTGTCTGGAGATTGAAAGAACAGCGAAAGAACTTAACAGGCAGGTTGCTGTTTGCCATGTTCTGCGATATTCTCTCTATTATGAAAAAATTAAGGAAATCATAGAAAGCGGCATTTTAGGGAAAATTATTGCAATCGATCAGGTAGAAAACGTTGCTATTGGCATCAAGCCCATTCCTATGTGAGAGGCGATTGGCGAAGGGCTGACGAGAGCACGCCGATGATTCTTGCAAAATGTTGCCACGATTTAGACATTGCCGTCTATCTGGCCAACAGTAAATGCCGGCAAGTGATCAGCCAGGGTCAACTGAATTATTTTAAAAGGGAAAATGCACCGAAGGCGCAACAGAATATTGCCTTGGGGGCTGTAAGGCAAAAAAGGAGTGCCCCTATGATTGCGAAAAACTATATGTAAACACTTTGAAGCATCTGCCAAAAAAGCAATAAAAGGCGCTTGGCCTCAATCAAGACTGATTGCCGACAGCATTGTGACCATCCCCAAACTCTATGAAGCTATGAAAACGACAAGATATGGAAAGTGCGTATTTTTAAGCGATAATGACGTTGTAGATTACCAAATCACAACGATGCTGTTTGAAAACGGAATTAATTCTACTCTTACAATGACCGCCTTTTCGGGGCCATCCTATCGTGAAACAAGAGTGAGAGGAGCTCTTGGAGAACTGGTCTGCAATATGGGGGAAAATAAAACTGTTTTACATATATTCGGAAAAAAGGCTAAAAAAATCCGTTTACACAAACGCCTTGATGCCCACGGAGGAGGTGATAAGCGATTAATGGAATACTTTGCAAAGGATAAACTGAAAACTGACATTTCTCTTTCTATTGAAAGCCATCTCATCGGTTTTGCTGCTGAAGAATCAAGATTGAACGGCGGAATGCCTGTTCCGCTTTGTAAATTTCGAAAAAATGCATGATAAGATATTTGAAGAATCGCGCAATCTAAATAACAGCGCCACATCCTGTTGCCAAACGAATGCGCACCTCACTGCCCGGTGAGGTGCGCGCTTTATCTGCATCATGGAGCAGCCGATAGGCTTCTTCCGCCGCCGTCATCCATTCGTTGGAGGCTTTTTCTGACGGAACTTCCATTGCCGAATGCTGAATCCAACGGTTGGCTGCCGCATCTCCGATCCGTTCACATCTTTAGGCAGCATTTCTCTGTAAAATCAGCGGTTAAGGCGTCGTTTTCTCCTCAACCGGGAAAACAACGCCTGCGCCCAAATCCTGCTGCATCTGATGGAAACGCATCCGGTATTCCCTCGGTTTTGCTGATTCATGACCTCACTTGCTTTCGCTGCACAGCAGCCCGGCCACATCTCCGGCAATCTGCTCCGCCGTCAGGTGTTTGCCGCAAAACCTCCGCCACATCGTAACGATCCAAAAATTTCTTTTGCAGCCCATAATTCAACACCTTTTGATGGGAGCGGCCATAAAACCTGGCAATCTTTTCACCAAAACCGCCATCCAGAATACCATCCTCCAGCGTGACGATCACCTCGTGATCCTCTTTGAGCTGTTCCAGCAGGTCTACATCAAGCCCACTGATATAGCGAGGGTTAATCAGCGTTGCTGCACGCCCGTTTGAACGGCGATCGCCTGCGCTGCTGCTTTGCCAAGTGGGAAGAAGGCGCCGAGCGCAAGAATCGCCGCCCGGTTCCCCCTCTGCACAACCTCAAATTGATTCAGCTTGCTGAAATCTTTTGTAACGGCTTGCCCGCTCGACACCAAAGGCCCGCCCGGCACGCGGATGGCAACCGGGTGCGCCCTCTGTGCAAGGCTCCAATCTAGCATCGCCAGATATTCCTCCTTTGTTGTGGGGGCAAGATACACCAAGTTTGGAATATTGGCCATCATCGGGATATCATAGATGCCGAGATGTGTTACATCGTTCATGCCATAAATAGACGCCGCATAGACGAGGATGGTAGCCGGGCTATTGTTGATGCACAAATCTTGCGAAAGCTGGTCAAACGCCCGCTGCACAAAGGTGCTGTAAACGCCGTAGACCGGCTTGCCTCCGTTCACCGCAATGCCGGAGGCAAGCGCCACTGCGGTTTCCTCCGCAATGCCGACATCTACGAACTGGCTGCCCGCCTCCCGCCGTTTCTCCGGTGTAAAGCCTAAAACGGCGGGCGTTGCGGAGGTGATGGCGACCAACGTTTTATCCTCTTTCATTCGTTCCAGTAGAAAGCTGGCGGTGACACTCGAATAATCTTCCTCTTCCACGGCCGCAACAGGCTTGCCATTCGCCATGCCAAAGGGCGTGCACCAGTGCCAGCTCTCCCGATCCTTTTCTGCGGCAGCAAAGCCCTTTCCCTTCTGGGTACAGATATGTACAACGACCGGATGCGCAGCATCTTTCACCATCTGGAAGCCGCGATCAATTGGCTGAGATCATTGCCGTTCTTCACAAACACATAGCCGAGCCCCATTGCCCGGAAGAAGTTGCATTCCGCCTTGCCATCCGTTTCCCGCAGCAGCCTAAGATTTTGATAAAGGCCGCCGTGATTTTCCGCGATCGACATTTGATTATCATTGACCACGATAATCAGATTGCTGCGCAGCTCCGATGCAAAATCCAGCCCCTCCAGCGCCTCCCCTCCACTGAGCGAGCCGTCGCCGATCACGGCGATGATATTCTCTTTGCCGCCCTTTAAATCCCGCGCTTTTGCAAGTCCGCAGGCCAAGCTAACCGAAGTGGATGTATGCCCGATGGTAAAAAAGTCATGGGGGCTTTCCTGTGGGTTGCTGTAGCCTGACACATCGTCATAGTGCTGCTCAGACAAAAATGCTTTTTTGCGCCCCGTGAGCATCTTATGGCAATAAGTTTGATGGGACACATCGAATACCAGCTTATCCCTAGGCGAATCGAACACATAGTGTAAGGCGATCGTCGCCTCCACCATGCCGAAATTGGGCCCGAAATGGCCGCCGCGCCTGCTCAGCTTTTGCAGCAACGCCTGCCGCATTTCCGCTGCCAACGTTTCCAACTGATTGAGCTTCAGCCTTTTTACATCAGAAGGCTGATCGATTTGTTCAAAATACATAAAAACATTCCTCCGATTCTGTTTTTGCCAAACCGATCCTTTCAGCCGCTGCACATTGCTCAAAGGATTCGGCCTAGTATCAGGCTAACACTTGGAGTGAACTCCATGTCAAGCGTTTTTTCCTTTTTTTACAACGGCCGGTTTTGCATGAAACGGCCAATAGGAAAAGGGCTAGCTAAGCTGAAGCAATGCAGAGAGGAATCAATTGCCATTTGCCCTTTTTTCTTTTATAATAAGCCTGCATCTGGTAACAGGAAAAGGAGTTGATTCATTTGACGAACCTCCCGCGCGGGAATATCCACGCCCACAGTTTGTTCGGAGCGCTTGGCAAAACCTCAATGGGGCATGGGAATTTCGAATCGATCACGGCAAACGCGGCCGCCCGGACAGCCACTTTGACAAAACGATCCTCGTTCCTTTTTGCCCGGAATCGAAGCTGTCCGGCATTGAAAATCGGGATTTTATGGAATCCGTCTGGTACCGGCGCACGGTGATACTGACACACGAGCAGCTTGCAGGGCGCGTCCTCCTGCATTTCGGAGCGGTGGACTATGCATGCACCGCCTTTCTCAACGGCCAGAAGTGCGGAACGCACCGGGGCGGCTACAGCTCCTTCCAGTTTGATATTACCGAATATGTGCATGCGGGCGAAAACACGCTGGTTGTTCACGCTGTGGATCATCAGCGGGGCGGCAAGCAGCCACATGGCAAGCAGTGCGATAAATACCATTCCAAAGGCTGCTTCTACACGCGTACCACTGGCATCTGGCAAACGGTGTGGCTTGAATTTGTGCCGCGCATGTATTTGAAAAGCGTGCAGGTCACCACAGACTATCGCATGGGAAGCGTTACATTCCTCGCGACTGTCAACGAATTGCCAAAGGCGCTCACCCTGCGCACCTCCATCTCCTTCGATGGAAAGCCGTGCGCCAGCTTTGAAACGCCACTCTCCGCCGGTGGAACCATCTATACCATGCAGGTTGGGGATGTAAAGTGCTGGGATATTTTGCAGCCAAATCTCTACGACGTGACCTATGAGCTGCTCGACGGCAATGCGGTGATCGACACGGTGCAAAGCTATTTCGGCTTCCGCACGGTTGAGCTCCGGGAGCACTCCCTCTGGCTCAATGGCCGCCCCATTTTTCAGCGGCTGGTGCTCGACCAGGGCTATTATCCGGACGGTGTTTACACCGCCCCCACAGACGCGGATCTCAAGCGGGATATCGAGCTTTCCATTGCGCTCGGCTTCAACGGCGCGCGGCTTCACCAGAAGGTATTTGAAGAACGCTTTCTCTATTGGGCGGATCGGCTCGGCTATCTCGTTTGGGGCGAACAGGCAAGCTGGGGGCTCGATATCACAACGAGCGAAGGGCTCATCAACTTTTTGCCGGAATGGCTGGAGGTTGTTGCGCGCGATAGGAACCACCCCTCCATCATCGGCTGGTGCCCTTTCAACGAAACGTGGGATCAAGGCCGCCGCCGCGCGGATAAGCGCGTATTGGAGGCCGTTTATCTCACAACCAAGGCCGCCGATCCTACGCGCCCCGTGATCGACACCAGCGGCAACTATCATGCTAGGACAGATCTTTATGACGTGCACGACTATGAGCAGGATGTGGTTCAATTTGCAGCGCGCTACGGCGCGGTGACGCGCGATTCGATTTATGAGCCGCACCCGGGCCGCCAGCAGTATGAAGGCCAACCCTATTTCATCAGCGAATATGGCGGCGCATGGTGGGCGCAGGCCAGAAAAAGGGCTGGGGATATGGAAAAGCGCCGGAGAGTGAGGCGGAATTCGGGAGACGGTATACCGGCCTTACCCGCGCGTTAATGGATAACCCCCATATCTGTGCGCTCTGCTACACACAGCTCTATGATGTGGAGCAGGAGCAGAACGGACTCTATACCTATCAGCGGGAACCAAAGTTTTCCCCGAAAATCTATGAGCAGATCCGCGCGGCAAACAGCGCGCCTGCGGCCAACGAAAAGGAACGGTAAGGAGAGCCCATTGGCGCGGCTTTTTGCCCAAGCAACGGGCTGGCTTTGCCGCTCCGACGACAGCAAAATCCCGCCCGGAATGAACCGGCGGGATTTTTTTGCTATAAAACCAACTTATTTCATCATGCCGGCAACTTCATCCGCGAAGTTGTCTTCCCGCTTCTGAAGGCCTTCGCCCTTTGCAAAGCGGGTAAAGCCAAGCACCTTCACAGAAGCGCCGATCTCCTTGGCAACGGATTCTACATACTTGCCAACGCTCAGGTCGCCATCCTTAACAAACTGCTGATCCATCAGGCAATTTTCCTTGTAATACTTGCCAATACGCCCCTGCACGATCTTCTCGATCACCTGCGCGGCTTATTCTTATTCTTTTCATCCTCGGCAAGCTGCGCGGTGAGAATCTCCTTCTCATGGGCGATCACGTCCGCCGGTACGCTTGCTTCGTCAAGATAAGCCGGATTCATCGCCGCGATCTGCATCGCAACATCCTTGCCCATCGCTTTAAACTTCTCGTTTGCCGCAGTTGCGTCATCCGCATCAAAGTGCACCATAACGCCGACCGTGCCGCCGCCGTGGACATAGGTGGAAACCACACCCTCCACGCGCTCAAAACGGCGGATCTTCATATTCTCGCCGATGGCAAGGATCTTATCCTGCAAGTTCTCCTGCACGGTGCGCTCGCTGCCCGCGAGCTTTTCCGCCAGAAGTGCATCCACATCGGCCGGATTGCTGGCTGCAATCGTTTTGGCAATATCCAAAACGAAGGACTGGAACTCCTGGTTCTTTGCCACGAAATCCGTCTCGGAATTTACTTCGACAACAACGCCAATCTTCTTCTCTTCATTGTTATATGCGAGCACAACGCCCTCTGCCGCGATGCGTCCGGCCTTTTTGGTAGCCGCCGCAAGGCCTTTTTCACGCAGAAAGTCAATTGCCTTCTCCATATCGCCGTCGGATTCGACGAGCGCCTTTTTGCAGTCCATCATGCCTACGCCGGTTTTCTCGCGCAGGGCCTGTACATCTTTTGCAGTAAATGCTGCCATAATCAATATCCTCCTATTGTCATGTGTTCCGTATAAATAACCGTGCCTTCACAAGCTAAAAAAATACCCGCGCCGCGCCGTAGGTAATGAAACGGCCCATGGCACGGGCATCCTCACGAGTGAGAAAAAAGATTCAAATCCGTTTATGCGCCGGGCTGCTCAGCAGCAGCTTCCGCTTCCTCGCTCGCCTCGGCCTCTGCCGCGGCGTCGATATTCATCTGCTTGCCTTCCATCACGCATCTGCCATTGCGGCGGAAATCAGGCGGACCGCGCGAATCGCGTCATCATTGCCGGGGATGACATAATCAATCTCATCGGGATCGCAGTTGGTATCAACGATCGCAACGATCGGGATATGCAGTTTCTTTGCCTCAGCACTGCGATGCGCTCCTTACGGGGGTCAACGATAAACATGGCGGCGGGCTGGCGTTTCATGTGGGTGATACCGCCCATGAATTTCTCGAGCTTTTCAATCTCAAGCTTCAGCTTCGTGACCTCTTTTTTCGGAAGCAGGTCGAACGTGCCGTCCTCTTCCATCGCTTTGAGCTGCTCCAGACGCTTAATGCGCTGCTTGATGGTTTTGAAGTTTGTCAGCATACCGCCAAGCCAACGGGCGTTGACATAGGGCATACCGCAGCGGGAAGCTCCTCACGGATGGAATCCTGCGCTTGCTTCTTCGTGCCGACGAAAGGATTTCCTGCCCGTCCGCTGCGAGCTCGCGCACAAACATATAGGCCTCTTCCAGCTTGCGCACGGTTTTCTGCAAATCAATGATATAGATGCCGTTGCGCTCGGTGAAGATATACTTCGCCATTTTGGGGTTCCACCGACGGGTTTGATGACCGAAGTGGACACCCGCTTCCAGTAACTGCTTCATGGATACGACTGCCATAGGGATAATTCCTCCTTTTGTTTTACCTCCGCACGGCTCTTGGGACGGCGACATCCTCAACGCAAAAGGACGCACCCGCCGAACGAACGCTGTGCGTGTGTTTTGCAAAGATGAATTGCCGCGTAAAGGCGCAGCAATACATTTTGCTGAAGTAGTATACCATGATCGGAAGAAAAATGCAAGCGTTAAAGCTCTTGTTTTTCAAATATTATCCGCGTTTTGTCCGCATGGTGGGAACGGCTGTAAAACCACTGGATTTTAAATTCGGCGCATGCTATCATAAAGGCATCGAAACAGGAGCCTCGGAATATAGAGGTTATGAAACCGATTGTTACATCAAAAAGAAGGATGGTTTGAACGATGACGGAAAAAGAAAAGGCCGCAGCCGGTTATCTGTTTGATCCAAGCGCCGATCCGCAAAACGCCAAGGATATCACTAGATGCATCGATTTATGCCATGCATACAATCAATGTACGCCAAGCGACTTTGACGCAAAGCGGCGCATATTAGAGCAAATCATCGGCCGCATGGGGAAAACGTTGTGATCACCGCGCCGTTTTGGTGCGATCATGGCTACAATATTTCAATTGGGGATGATTTCTACTCCAACCACAATCTTGTGATCACGGATGGAGCCAAAGTAACCTTTGGCGACATGTATTCATTGCGCCGAATTGCTGCTTTACCACGGCGGAGCATGCAATCGATGCGGAGCAGCGCAATCGAGGATTGGAAGTGGCAAAGCCAATTCAAATTGGGAACAACGTTGGATCGGCGCGGGGGCAACCATATTGGCCGGCGTTACGATTGGGGATAATACCGTGATCGGCGCCGGAAGCCTTGTCAAAAAGGACATTCCCGCCAACGTGGTGGCAGTGGGCGTTCCCTGCAAGGTGCTGCGGGAAATCACCGAGGCGGATAAGGACCGATACCCGCGGTAAAGCGCTTCAGCCTGCTTACAGGCTGAAAACTCCATGGGGCAAACGGGGCCGGTGCAAATGCGCTGCATTCACCGGCCCCGTTTTTTAATGTATGAAGAACAGCCCCGCTTAATGGCAGCCGCCGTTGCTGCCGGAACAACCATGCTTCTCTTCTTGGCAGGCATGTTCCCCGCAGGAATGATCGTGCTCATGATGATTGCAATGCACATTGGCGTCAAATTGGAGCGCATCTGCAAGATAGGCGCTGACCGCGCTGTCCGCGCTGCCGGATACTCCCCCAAACAGCCGGATGCCAGCCTCCCGCAGGCGGCCTGTGCCCCTCCCCCAATGCCGCCGCAGATGAGAACATCCACCTTTGCATCAGCAGGAAGCCTGCGAGCGCGCCATGGCCTTGCCCGTTGGTATCCACAATTTGCTGATTGACCACCTGACCATTTTCAATATCATAAATTTTAAACTGGGAGGTGTGGCCAAAATGCTGAAATACATTTCCGTTTTCATAGGTAACTGCGATTCTCATTTGATTGGCTCCTTTCTGTTGCACAGGTTGCTCCAGGGCTGTGCGGCCTGTTTTTGCGCAAGTTTTTTGGCAGCAGGAAACGCTGCCGTCGCAAAGCCGGTAATGACCGCCTGCAATTCGAAGCGGCTTTCCATAAACAATGCTGTCTGCGATTTTCGCCCTTGCGGATTCGTATATTTCGGTCACGGTAGTTCTGGAGATGTCCATTTGCTGACCGCACTGCTCATGGGTAAGCTTCTCCAAATCAATGAGGCGAATCACTTCATATTCGTCCACCGTCAGGATCATGATTTCCCCGCATGGGATTCCGATTGGCATAAAGCCATCGTAAGCCGGTTCCGTGCAAACCCTTCTACATCTGCTTGGCCTTGCCATGAAACTACCTCCACGCCGTTTCCGTCATATGTCGATAACTAGTATAGCACAGGATTACAAAAAAAACAAGCGGGATGCAGGCAAAACCTGTGAATCGCCTGTGCCGGCCTTTCACCACGCCGTTTCGCGCACGGATGCGCGAAAAGTATCCCCCAAAATGAAACCTGCTCAACCGGGAGTTCCACGCTGACCGTCCCAACGCAAAGTGGGTCACGGATATTTCCTACATCCATACCGGCCAAGGCGTCCTTTACTTGTCCATGATCCGGGATCTCTATGATAACAGCATTGTGGCCTACAAGACCGCTACACAACAGACAGTGAATCTGGTATTGGATACCATCCGTCTTGCTATGAGGAGAGAGAAAAAGAGAGTCGCTGCGGAGTTGCAGCTCCACAGCGACCAAGGGTTTCAATACACTTCACCGGGGTATTTTAACCTGACTCAAGAATACGGCATAACGCCCTCTATGTCAAGACGTGGAAACTGCCATGATAACGCCTTGGCTGAAAATTTCTTCTCCATCCTTAAGACTGAATGCATCTACCGGCAGAAAATCGCTACATTCCAGCAAGCCAGAGAGCTAATTGACGAGTTCATCTATTTCTACAACCACGAGCGCATCCAGTTAAAAACAGGAGTGGCGCCGCTTCAACTCCGCCACTCCGCTTAAATCTTAATATTTCCTACTCACAGGCTCTTTTTTGTGCTGTCCGCACAATCTGGGGCGGTGCAAATTATCGCATATGGGGCGCTGTTTTTTATCGTATCGGATTAGGAGCTGTTACGCTTGATCCCCCTTATGCCCGGAGAGTCGCGCCGATTTTCGCCAGCGCCTTGACCGCGCGCTTCATAGCCGCGTCGGCCTCCTCATCGGTGAGTGTCCGGTCGGCGGCGCGCAGCCGCAGGCTGAACGCCGCACTCTTTTTACCAGCCTCAATCTGCTTGCCTTCGTAAACATCGAAGAGGCTGATCTCTTCGAGAATTGCACCGATCGCTTCGCCGATTACCCGCTCCAGCGTGAGCACCGGCGTTTCGCGCGCGCACACCACGGCAATATCGCGCGTGGAGGCCGGGAACTTCGGCAGCGGGTGATAGACCTTTTGGCGGTTGCCGAGCTCCATCAGGGCGGCTACATCCACCTCAGCAGCGTACGCTTCATGCCGAGGCCATAATTCTCCTGCACTTGCGGGTGGATTTCGCCAAGGAAGGCCACCTCGCGGCTTTCTTTCATGATTCGTGCCGTGCGTCCGGGATGGAAGGTCGGATCATCCGTCACAGCCTCCACATCGTAATCTATCAGGCCGCAGGCTTCAGCAGCTCCTCCACCACGCCCTTGAGCGCATAGAAATCGCAGCCATCGCCATACATGCCAATCGCGGCCTTCGGCTGCTCCAGGGGAAGCTCCTGTGTGCCGCGCGGGGTGTATTCCACCGCAAGCTCATAGATCGCTGCCTGCGGGTTGCGGTTATTATAGTTACGGGAGAGCACGTCTAAGATGGACGGCAGAGCCGTTGTGCGCATGACGCTCGTATCCTCGCCCAGCGGGTTGGTGATCACAACAGACTTGCGCTTTTCGCTTTCCGCCGGCAGGCGGACGCGGTCATATGCCTCGGGCTAATGAATGAATAGGTGGATACCTCGCTCAGGCCGCAGCCGAGCAGCGTGCTGTGGATCAAGCGCTCAAGCTGCTGCATGGGGGTAAGCTTTGCGTTCGCAACGCCTGTGAGCATCCGGTTCGGGATGTTCCCATAGCCGTAGAAGCGGGCAATTTCCTCGGAAATATCGGCTTTATGCTCGATATCATTGCGGAAGGGAGGCACATAGATTGTGCCGTTTTCCACCCGGAAACCGATGCGCTCCAGGATCGCCTTCTGCTCCTCCGGGCCCACCTCGATGCCGATGAAGTGATTAACCACTGCCAATCAAAAGGCAGGGTGCGCTGCTCCTTTTTGGAGCGGTCGCAATCCACCACGCCGTTCACCACATCGCCCGCGTCGAGCTGCTGCACAAGCTCCAACGCGCGCGCAAGGCAAACCGGGCAGCTGACGGGGCTCAGCTCCTTTTCATAGCGAGAGGACGCCTCCGTGCGCATGCCAAGCTTTTTGGCTGTGCGGCGCACAGACGCGCCGTTAAAGCAGGCAGATTCAAAAACAATGGTGGTTGTATCCTCCATGATGCCGCTGTATTCGCCGCCCATCACGCCCGCTACAGCCACAGGCTTTTTCGCGTCCGCAATGACGAGCATATCATCTGTGAGCGTGCGCTCAATGCCATCCAGCGTGGTGATCCGCTCGCCGTTTTCTGCACGGCGAACGATCACGCTGTTCCCCTCCAGGTAGCGCAGGTCAAAAGCGTGCATCGGCTGGCCATATTCGAGCATGACGAAATTTGTGATATCGACAATATTGTTAATCGGGCGCACGCCGCTCGCACGCAACCGCTCGCGCAGCCAGCGCGGGGAGGGCTTGATGCGCACATTTTCGACGACCGCGCCCACATAGCGATAGCACCTTTCCGCATCCAGGATGGTAACGCTCAGGTGGTCATTCACATTGCCCGCAGTAGGCTTCACCTGCGGCACGGGCATTGGAACGGCACTTGAAAGGTTGCCGCACTCACGCGCGAGGCCCAAAACAGACAGGCAGTCCGGCCTGTTGGAGGTAATTTCAAACTCCGTGACCGTATCGTTGAGGCCGATCGCGTCATGAATATCCGCGCCGGGCGTCAAATCGCAGTCATCGCCCAAAACAAAGATGCCATCCTCAATTGCATAGGGAAAATCGTGCGTGGTCAGCCCCAGCTCGCCCAGCGAGCAGAGCATGCCGTTGCTCGGCACGCCACGCAGCTTGCCCTTTTTGATCTGCTTGCCACCGTGCACTGTGGAATGATCCAGCGCGACGGGGACAAAATCGCCCTCCTTCAAATTCTGCGCGCCGGTGACGATCTGGAGGGGTCCCCCTGCCCCGCGTCGATCTGGCAGATCCAGAGATGATCGGAATCCGGGTGCTTTTCCAGCGATAGAAGTTTGCCGACCACGATGTTGGTAAGATCCGCCCCCTCCTTCGCATAGCCCTCCACCTTGGAGCCGGAGAGCGTCATTTCGTCGCTGAATGTTTTATCGTCAACGTTTAAGTCGATATAATCGAGCAGCCATTTTTTGGATAAATTCATTACATGACAATCCTTTCTTGCACCGAGCCGCGAAATTGTGCGGTTTTGGCGCAGCCGAATTTTCGAGTGGAATTTATGATTGAAAAGCACAATTCGCAGGCGCTGCTGCGCAATGCATAAAGCTCCCTTGCCCTCTTCCCTTAGAATTGGCTGAGAAACCGCATATCGTTTTCATACAGCAGCCGCATATCGTCAATATTGAAGCGGAACATAACAAGCCGCTCCAGCCTACGCCAAAGGCAAAGCCGCTGTATTTCTCCGGGTCAATGCCGCCGTTTTGCAGCACTTTCGGATGCACCATGCCGCCGCCGAGAATTCGATCCAGCCTCGCCCTTGCACATCGGGCAACCCTTGCCGCCGCAGCGGAAGCAGGATACGTCAATCTCGCAGGATGGCTCCGTGAATGGGAAATGATGCGGCCGCAGACGAATACGCGTATCGTCGCCATAGAGCCGTTTGGCAAAGGCCTCGAGCGTACCCTTGAGACCGCCCATGGTGATATCCTCATCCACCACAAGGCCCTCAATCTGGTGGAACAGAGGAGAATGCGTGGCGTCCACCGCATCGGAGCGGTAAACCCTGCCGGGCGCAATGATGCGGATGGGCGGCTTCTGCTGCTCCATCACACGGATCTGCACAGGCGAAGTTTGCGTGCGCAGGAGCATCTTTTCAGTGATATAGAAGGTATCCTGCGTATCGCGCGCAGGGTGATCCGGCGGAATATTCAGCGCCTCAAAGTTATAGTAATCCCACTCGACCTCCGGGCCGGTGGCTACCTCAAAGCCCATGCCGAGGAAGATTTCCTTTACCTCATCGAGCACAATAGAGAGCGGGTGCTTATGGCCAAGCGGGCGGCATTTGCCGGGCATCGTTACATCAATGCGCTCGTTTTCCAGCTGCCTGGCAGTTTCCTCCGCCTTGAGCTCCTTCTCGCGTGTTTCCACAATCTGCTCAATATAGGCGCGCACTTCATTGGCCAGTTGACCAATGACCGGGCGCTCCTCCGCCGTGAGTTTCCCCATCTGCTTCAATACGGCGGTCAGCTCGCCCTTTTTGCCCAGAAAACGCACGCGGGCGGCATCCAGCCCCGCACGCGATTCGATTTTTGCGAGCTCCTGCCGGGCCGCTTCCCGGATTGATTCGAGCTGCTCTTTCATTCTGAATCCTTCCTTCCAAACTAAAATCAGACTTGCTCAACTGCTCTGCTCTTTGATTCTGATGGGTGCATCCAATGGAACAACAAAAAGCCTTCGCCCCTGTGAATAGGGACGAAGGCGTAATTCCTCCGCGGTACCACCCTGATTTTTGCAAAGAAGCAAACACTCGCGCCCTGTAACAGAGCGTTGCGCCGCATAACGGAGGCGAACCGTTGCGGCCTACCACTCTCGCTTCAACCGCACCGCTCCGAAGTGAACTTCAGCAGCTTCTCCGCGCGGGCGCGCTTTCAGCCTGGGCTCGCCCTCTCTGGCCGCGAAAACGATTGAAAACCGCTTACTCTCTTCATCACAGCGTTATAGATTTGTTTTAATATAGCACAATCTCAAACGATTGGCAAGAGCGAAATTGAAAAAAGCATGCGGGTTTTCCCTCACCGCTCATCCCACAGGAGATCTCCGCGATAAATTGCGAGCAGACCATTTTCCTTCTGCCTACTCACCTGATACCGCGGCATGTGTGCGTTTTTCCGTGGCGCAGCAGTCAGGATTGCCTCCATATGCCGGATTTGCGCCTGCACCGTTTCTTCTGCCAATTCAGAAAAGCCGTGCCCGCTGTACATCGCCGCACCGGTTTCCCGTGCAAGCGCCAGCATGCGCTTTGCACTGCGCAGCCAGGTTTCCAGCGTGGCGCAATTTGGCAGGAAGAGGAACAAAACCGGGTTCCCATTATCCCCGGTGAAAAGCAGCCGGTCCTCCTCAGCGAGCAGGCAGACGGAACCGCGTGTATGCCCGGGCACGTGTGTTACAGAGACCGTTTTCCCGCCGAGGCGAAACACCTGCCTTCGTGCATGGGCAGAGGCTCCGAGTGATATTCACCAGGCCGAATATCCTTAGCCTTCACCCCATAAGGGGCAGCCTGACGTTGCAGGGCAAAAAAGGCTTTCCGATAGGGTACAGTTACCCGGCCAATGATGCCCACATCCTCTTTCTGCACTGAAACGCGCGGAAACTGCCCACGCCCGCCAATGTGATCCACATGCCATGTGTTGCAACCACATCGAGCGGCAGCCCGCCGGTGAGGCGCTGCACAAAGGCGCGCAGGTTCCCGAGCCCCACGCCCATATCAATCAGCAGCGCGCGTTCAGTGCCGACGAGCAGATAGCAATCCGCCACATTGAACTCGTTGATCATATAAACCTTGGGCGCAATCTCCCGGTATGGATATTCGGATTTCATATGGCTCTCCCTTCCTGACAAATTGATCTTTTTCTATTATGCTTCATCCTTATCCTTACGTCAAGCGAAGCCTCTTCGGCGGAGCAACACCATAAAGCGATAGACGAAAAGCAGCCCAGCAGTGTGTTCCCTGCTGGGCTGCTGATTTTGATAATCGAATGACGCTTAACCGTTGGTTTCTACAAACGTAAAATTCTTATTATCCTTCACGAAGTTATGAGCAAAGGAATCCTTTTCGCCATAGACCGTCATCTTATGATCGTCTGAAACGGAAATACCTCGGAGCCGATGCTCGTTATGCTCTTCGGAAGGGTGACCTTATTGAGCTCCTCACATTTCCAGAATGCCGAATCCTCGATGGTAGTAACCGTGGATGGAAGCTTCACCTCAGGCAGATGCATGCATACGCCAAAAGCGGAATCTCCGATTACTTCCACGCCCTCTTCAATCGTGAGCTTTGTTAACTTATTGCAGGCCCAGAAAGCATAGATATCAATTCGCTTTACCGTGCCGGGGATTGTAATGGCAGGCAGCTCCGTGCAATCTCCAAAGGCGCGCTCTTCAATGATCGTAACGCCTTGCGGGATGGTCACATCAGTTAGATACCGGCAGCCCTCAAAAGTGCGTTCGGCAAGCTTTTCAAGCTGCTCCGGCATGATGACCTTCGTCAGCTTACTGCAATCTTCAAACGCGCTAGCGCCGATAGCAGTGACATGCTTCGGGATGACGACGGATGTAATGGTATCATTATTTTGGAAGGCACCGGGGCCGATCTCTTTGACCTCATCCGGAATTACCACTTCCCCGCCGGGGCCTGCATAGCTGGTGAGCACACCGCTTGCATCAATGCTGAATGCATCCGCCCCTTGTTTCGTTGATTTTTTAGAAGCATTTATAAAATAACCGGCAACCGAACCGCCTGCAATCAGAATGACCAGAACAATTGCCACAATCACCAGCGTTTTATGTTTTTGAAAGAATCCACCGGACTCTTTCTTAACTTCTGCGGACATTGCCGTAAACTTTGCGCCGCAGAAGGCGCAGGATGTAACTCCATCATCATTGGTTTTTCCACACTTTGGACAAATCATTTTCAAGCTCCCTCCAGAATTGGAATGCAGGGCATTGCATTCCTTTAAAATTTTGGTACAGCCAAGCCTTTCGCACGGCCGGGATTATACGAGCCGCCAGACGGAAAACGCCGCCTTGCTTCCTTCCCCGGCCATGCGCAGCACAATGCCGGGAGGTTTCTTCAGGCCTCCTCTACACGATCCTTTTCATTATGAAAAGAATATGATCCCTATCCGCAGGCTATGCGCTTTTGGCAATTCACCCGTTTTGATTTTGGCCTAATTATACAAAAAATTTTTGCTTGCGTCAAGCATTTTCGGGTTATAGTGATCGAATTCTATAAAAAATAGCCAGTAGCTGCGCGCTCTCATAGGCGTCGTGCATCTCTTAGATCCCCGCAATGAAGGCAGGCCCTGTTTTGTTACTCGCTGCGCTTCGTAATAAAAAATAGCCGGTAGCTGCGCGCTCTCATAGGCGTTGTACATCTCTTAGATTCCCGCAATGAAGGCTAGCTTTGCTTTGAAAACAGGCCTGCGGTAGATGGAAGAATCACCATAAGGGCGAACACAGTTCACCTCTACGCTATCCTTAAAAATCAGTTGATAACGAACTGTTTTCATAAACGGCTGATATCGCTTGAACCCGTATTATTTAGGTACGGACCTGCGGTTGATGCGGAAATCCTTTCGCTCCTACGCCGAAATAAATAGACGCCGGCTGAGCTTCGTAAAAAAACAATCAAAACCACTAGTAAACTAGTGGTTTGCTCAGACCCCAGAGGGTCAGTACTTGCTGACCCCTGGAAGGGGTACTGAGGGTTTGTCATCGCATCACTACTACAGGCAGCCGCTGAAAGCGGCTGTTTTCTTTTGCCTACTTTCTCTTGCTACCCGTAAACGGTCCATATACTCCTTGAGTGAGATCTGGTCGTTTGCCAAATCTTCCTCCAACTGGTTCTTGATATACTCCTGGATCATCTTCGCATTCTTTCCTACCGTATCCACAAAGTATCCTCGGCACCAGAA